>CESF01015509.1_pt1 | contig 22221 bp, 18 predicted proteins | sample 356331 | NCBI WGS metagenome assembly CESF01 (sample SAMEA2621779, study PRJEB7988) | marine metagenome | biome: marine biome (ENVO:00000447); feature: surface water layer (ENVO:00002042); material: "saline water (ENVO:00002010), including plankton (ENVO:xxxxxxxx)" | depth 5 m
TGCATGTAAAATTGTCCTTTGTCATCACAGGCACCACGAGCATAAATGTTACCATTTTTCACTGTAGGCTCAAATGGAGGAGTGTGCCATAACTCATCGGGTACAGATGGTTGTACATCATAATGACCATATACAAGCACTGTTGGTTTATTAGGGTCAATTATTTTTTCACCATAAACAATTGGGTTACCTGCAGTTTGTTCTAATGTGACATGATCAGCACCCGCTTCTTTTAATTTATTAGCCGTATACTCAGCACATTTTTGAATGTCATCCGCGTATGCAGAGTCCGCACTTATGCTTGGTATTCTTAATAAATCAAAGAGTTCATTTAAAAATTTATCTTGGTTGTTTTCTATATAATTCTCCCGTGTCATATTGTGGGCGAATTTATAGATAAAGATTTGCAATCAAAATAGCTTCTATAACGTTTATCTATCAATGATTAATTCATTTTGTAAATACATCACATTAATAATTTTTTTATTCGCTTACAATTATGGTAAATCAGATCAACCAAACGCTTTACAAGTACTCAAAAAAGTTGAAAAGAAGCTTGTTTCATCTTCAATGTATGCCGAATTAAATATTACAATCAAGCGTCCAAGGTGGACTAAAAATATGACATTAAATACATGGTCAAAAGGAAGTGATTATGCTGCAGCATATGTTTCAAGTCCTGAAAAGGACAAAGGAACAGTTTATATAAAAACTACTAATAATGTATACAATTACCTTCCTAGAATACGTAAAACTGTAAAATTACCTGCAACCATGCTCAATCAAAGTTGGATGGGTACGGACTTGAGTGCTGATGATTTGGTAAAACTAACGAGGTTAGCTAATGATTATTCTGCTAAAATTATAGGAAGTCAGAAGGTGTCAGGAAGAGATTGCTATGAAATTGAATTATTGCCTAAGTCATCGGCAGATGTTCTATGGGGTAAACTGTTACTATACATAGATAAGATTGAATATATTCAATTAAAAACGGTCTTTTACGATGAAGATATATCTGTTGTTAATACATTGGTTTGTAGTGAATTAAAGGTTTTTGATGGAAGAAAACTTGCCTCTAGACTAGTGATGACGCCGGCTAACAAAACAGGATACCAGACAACGATTGTTTATTCTAAAATTATTTTTGATAAGCTTATTCCTGATTCTTTCTTTTCAAAGGAAAATATAGCCAAGATTAAACCTTAGAATATCATTTAGTATATTTGACCTACTGCATGAGAGGTTCCTTATTACTAGTCTTTTTTTTCTTGTTTTTTCTTGTTTTTAGTCAGAATAAAACAAAGCGTACGTCTGATATTTCTGTATATAAGCATTGGCAGATAGATTTTGGCAAAAATGATAATCAATTGGAGTTGAGTAGGATTAAGAATCATGAAGCTGCTCCAGTTCCAGTTATGAGGAGTAATCAATTAAAAAAAGTTTTAGACTCCAAACGAAAACGAACCTCAGTAAAAAGTAAATCATCTTATTTAACTTCCTCAGAAGACTTGAGACCTAGTATAAAATCAAGTTTTAATGGTATGCCATTAGGAATAGCGGGAATTCCTAATGATAATACGATGGCAATTAGTAACGGGGGATTCATAATTAGTGCGATCAATACAACAGTTACCATCTTGAATGAGCAAGGAGAAAGATTAGCCTTTAGAAGTTTATATGGTATGACTAATAGACAATTGGGTTTACTTGATCGTTATTATGACCCTAAAGTAATTTATGATCCATTGTCAGATCGATTTATACTTGTTTTTCTAGAAGGGAGTAACAGCTCAGATACCCGAATAGTAGTCGGTTTTACAGAGACGAATGATCCTACAAAAGTTTGGAATTTTTATGCATTAAATGGAAAGCCACTTGGTGGAAGTACATGGAGTGATTATCCGATTATTGGTCATAATAAGACGGACTTATACATTACGGTAAATCTCCTAAGAGATAATGAAAGTTGGCAAGAAGGTTTTGTAGAGAGCTTTATTTGGCAAGTAAATAAACAAGATGGCTATGATGGAAATGAGGACTTAAGACAAAATCTATTTTCTGGGATAAATTATAATGATAAACCTGTTTGGAGTATTTGCCCAGTTCAACCTGGTTTAAATTTTGATCAAGAGAATATGTATTTTTTGTCAGTTAGACCTGATGCAAAATCAAACGACACGCTGTTTTTGCATGAAATAACAAATTCAACAACATCTGGTGAAGCTCAACATAAACTAAAAGTACTAACTACAGATATTCCCTATGGTGTGCCACCCTCTGCCTATCAGCCAATTGTTGGATTTAAATTACAGACTAATGATACTCGAGTACTAAGTGCTGTATACCATGATAATAAAATTCATTATGTTCAGTCAAGTATTTTGACCGATGATATTCGATCTGGGGTTTATCACGGGATTATTTCTTCAATGAATGTAATACCTGAGGTAAAAGGTAAAATTATTTTTTCTAATGAATTAGATTTTGCATATCCTTCTATTGCATTTGCAGGGGAGACAGTTTCCGATAATCATTCGATGTTAATTACTTTTTCCCACGTGGGTGAAAATGATTATGCAGGTACAAGTGCGGTGTATCATAATAAAAGTGATGGTTTAGAGTCCATTTATTCCGATGTTATAAGATTAAAATCTGGGGATAGTTTAATCAATACATTTGTTGCAGATACTGCTGAACGTTGGGGAGACTACACAGACATTCAAAGAAAGTACAATGAGCCAGGAGTTGTCTGGTTATGTGGAAGTTATGGAGACAGCCTTGGAAAAAATAATGTATGGATATCTAAGTTGAAAGTAAAAAATGGCTTGATAGTCAAGGATAAGTTTTTGGTGTACCCAAACCCTGTGGAGTCTTCAGTGGAGGTTTCGATTACTTTTAAAGATGATGATCAAGTGACTATTCAGCTAATAGATGTTAAGGGTAGTGTTGTTAAGGAGATATTAAATGAACCTGTTTATAAAGGGAATGCTCGATTTTTATTAAATACTGAGGAATTATCTTCTGGGGTTTATTTTTTGACTGTTTACGATCAAAAAGGACAGAAGATTGATTCACAAAAAATTATAGTCAGATAACCTATTATTATTGTAAAAAATATGAATAGGATTTTAGTTGTAGGAAGTGGGAGTTGGGGGACAGCATTAGTAAAAATTTTATTGGAGAATAAAAGCCTGTTTGTTGACTGGTGGGTCAGGGATGATAAAATGGCAAAAACAATTAATGCTAAAGGTCAAAATCCTCGATATCTTCGATCAGTTCAATTGGATACTAGTCGCCTAAGAGCCGACACTAATATTGAACAACTCATATTAGATAATGATTGTATTCTTCTAGTAACTCCGTCAGCATTTATTGCTGATTTATTGAAAGATATTTCCTCAGATCAATTAAAAAGTAAAAAGATAATCTCTGCCATAAAAGGGGTGGAGCCAAACTCTCTAAAAATTGTTGGCGAATATCTATTTGAATATAAGGATGTTAAAGAGTCAGATTTTGGAGTCATTACAGGTCCATGTCATGCAGAAGAAGTAGCTCAAGAAAAGCTAAGCTATTTGACTTTTGCAAGTACCAATGAAAAATTTGTCGATGAAATATGTTCGCTTATCAGCTGTGAATATATTTCAGTTTTTCCAAGTGCGGATATATATGGTACTGAGATTGCAGCCGTACTTAAAAATGTATATTCTATTGCTTGCGGGATTTGTCTCAGTCTTGGATATGGTGATAATTTTCAAGCGGTTTTGGTGAGTAATGCAATTCGAGAAATAAAACGATTCATTGCTGCAGTTCATCCAATTGACAGAGACGCTGATGATAGTGCATATTTGGGGGATTTATTGGTAACGGCCTATTCTAAATATAGTAGGAATAGAACATTTGGAACGATGCTTGGGAAGGGATATTCTATATCGTCGGCATTAATGGAAATGGAAATGATAGCCGAAGGATATTATGCTACAGAAAGTATTCATAAACTCAATGACGATTACCATATTCATATGCCTATTTTAGAATTTGTGTATCAAGTAATTTATGGAACCTTCGATGTTGAAGGGGAGGCAAAAAAATTAACTCTTTTACTAAATTAAAATAATGAAAAACACATTAATTACTTTACTATATACTTCATTGAGTTTGCTCCTATTAGCATATTTATTCAAGTTGTTAAATTGGGCAGGGGTGTCAGATTTTTCAATGGGCATTTTTTGGTTACATATTGCAGCTTATATCGCATATTCTTCTTTTGTTCAACCAAAAGATAATCGGATTATTTATCCTTTAGTAGTTTTGGTGTTTACAATTCTCATTAATACTTTTAAAATTGGTAGTGAATTTGAATATATGCAGTATGTAGTATTTTTCACCATGTTTTTTTATGTATCATTTCATCTCTTAACGAAAAATTATCTGGCAAATGATATTCGATTTTTAAAGCCGATAAACTATATCGCAGTTTTTATTTTAGGCCTATCAGGATTATTTAAAATACTTCATTTATTTGGAGCAGAAACACTATTGATAGTAGGAGTTTCTCTTACAAGTTTTACTTTGTTTTTAAAAGGTATAATTAAGGGTATTGACCGTTGATTAAATAAACACATTTTGCGGTAAGACAATCACCATACCGCCGTCTTAACATTAGATGAATTTGGTAGTTAATATTTAAGTAAGAAATTTGTTTTATGCAAATTATTGGAAATTTGAGAATGATGGACAAAGAGTTGGTGGATTGTCAACCACAATACAAATTACCAATGTACGACGTATTGGAACCAATTAATCAAATTGACATGAATCATTTGATTGGACAAACCATTCGCATTGAGTTTGAGGGGTATTTTAACTCCATTTTATCTGGAGAAAAAATGAATAAATCTTTTGGTGAGGGACTTACCTATAAAGAATTTATGGAAAGTCCAATTGCAAGTCCGAGTATAATGAGACCTGAGTTGAGTGAAATTCATAACGGAATAGCTTTAAGAGATTATGAATGGGAGGTGAAGCATCATTTACAACCACACTTTGTTTACATTGCACTTACAAGTAATTTTAAAGTAGGTGTTACTAGAACAAGTAATACTCCCTATCGTTGGATAGATCAAGGAGCTATACAAGCAATTATTCTAGCTGAGGTTCCTTACAGACAATTAGCTGGGTTAATTGAAGTTAGTTTGAAAAATCATATCAGTGATAAAACTGCTTGGCAAAAAATGCTAAAAGGTTTACCTGAGACGGACATTGACATCATTGAAATAAGAGATGAAATGGCTAATCTAGTTCCTGTAGACTATAAATCGTACCTGTCTACTTCAAAAACAGTTCATGTAATTAATTACCCTGTAGTTCAGTACCCAGAAAAAGTAAAAAGCTTGAAATTAGATCGAGAGAAATTAATTGAACAAAAATTAGTTGGAATAAAAGGCCAATACTTGATTTTTGAGAATGGGGTGATGAATGTGAGAAGCCATTCTGGAGCTCGCATAAAATTTTCTTTTTAGGGACAATTAAACCATTGAAGTAGATGAATTGTTATAATCATAAAATCTAACCCTTATCTTCGTATCATTGGGACATCAACAAACATCAGACCGAAAAAAAGACCACATTGATTTAGCATTCAAATCATCTGTAGGTATACAAGATTCACGTTTCTATTACGAACCGTTATTTGATGGCCATCCTTCGGGAGATTTATCAGAAATATCTTTCGTTGGAAAAAAAATGCGAGCACCCATATGGATAAGTAGCATGACAGGTGGCACGAAAGAAGCAGCGACTATAAATAAGAACCTAGCAAGAGCATGTGGTCAATTTGGTTTAGGTATGGGATTGGGATCTTGTAGAATTATTTTGGAGAACAACGAATTCTTGGCAGATTTTCAATTGAGAAAATTTGTAAATAATGCACCTTTATATGCGAATTTAGGAATTGCTCAACTCGAGGAAATATTTGATGCTAACAAAAGTGCTTTAGTTAAAGAATTGATTAATAAAACGGAAACAGATGGCTTAATAATACATGTAAATCCACTTCAAGAGTGGCTACAGCCTGAGGGAGATTTTTTCAAAAAATCACCTATCTCAACGATAAAAAAAGCTTTAGATTTAGGTATCAACATTATTGTCAAAGAAGTTGGTCAAGGATTTGGACCAGATAGTTTAAGGGAGTTGATGAAACTTCCTTTATCAGCAATAGATTTTGGAGCTCATGGTGGAACAAATTTCAGTATGCTTGAGATGCATAGAACAAAAGAAATTAGACAAGAAGCTTATGAGAAAGTTTCTCATTGGGGTCACTCAGCTGAGGAAATGGTAGGTTTCCATAATTGTCTATTGGAAGAGTTAGAAGGACAACATTGCAATCCGGATATCATTATAAGTGGCGGTGTTCGTGATTTTATGGATGGGCATTATCTAACTGAAAAGTCTCATGCAAATTCAATTTATGGACAAGCTTCATCGTTTTTGAAATATGCCCGAGGGGACTATGCCGATTTGGAGGAATATACTCAACTTCAAATAGAAGGTTTGAAATTAGCAAGGACATATTTAAAATTAAGATCATAAAAAGTGAAGGTATCTGGATTTTCTAAATTAGGCAAGTTAGCTAAGATTGAATGGTTAATTGATAATCATTTTGAAGGCAACGAAAAGGCTCGTGAAACGCTCCTAAATTATTGGCATAGTGATGAAAAATTACAACAAATTCATGATGAGTTCATAGAGAATACTCTAACCAATTTTTATGTCCCATTTGGGATAGCCCCTAATTTTTTAATTAATGGCAAGAATTATACCGTACCTATGGTTATTGAGGAGAGTTCAGTGGTTGCAGCTGCTGCAAAATCGGCTAACTTTTGGTTTGATAAAGGCGGGTTTAAAGCAACAGTTAAAAGCACCATTAAAATAGGACATGTACATTTTACTTGGGATGGAGATCACTTTAACTTGTTAGAAAATTTTATCGCATCAATTAATCAAAAGTTCTATTCTGAAACCAATTCCATTACAGCTAATATGCAAAAGCGTGGTGGTGGAATATTAGAAATAAACCTTAAAGATAAAACCCAAGATATTCCTAATTACTATCAACTTGAAGTAAAGTTTGAGACTTGCGACAGCATGGGGGCAAATTTTATAAATTCATGTCTTGAAAAATTGGCCGATGTCCTCAAAACAGAGATTAATTTATCAGACCTTATTCCAAATCAGGTAGAGGTAGTTATGTGTATATTGAGTAATTATACTCCAGAATGCATTGTTCGAGTAGATGTGAATTGTCCGATTAAACAGATGGTTGAGGGTACGGATATCTCTGCTCAAAAATTTGCGGAGCGATTTACGCTAGCTGTTAATATTGCTGAGACCCAACCATATCGGGCTGTTACTCATAACAAAGGCATCATGAATGGAATAGATTCCGTAATTCTGGCTACGGGTAATGATTTCCGAGCTGTAGAAGCCTCTGCACACGCATATGCTGCCAGAGATGGTAGGTATTCCAGTTTGACCCACGCTAACATTGAAAAAGGTATCTTTAATTTTTATATAGAAATACCCTTAGCACTAGGAACAGTTGGAGGCATAACAGGTTTGCATCCAATGGTTAAGTTTTCTCACCAACTTATGGGAAATCCAAACGCAGAAGAATTAATGATGATTGCTGCAACAGTTGGGCTAGCTCAAAATTTTTCGGCTCTTCGAAGTTTGACAACTACAGGTATTCAGCAAGGTCATATGAAGATGCATCTATTGAACATATTAAATCAATTAGAGGCAACTGAGGAAGAAAAGAAACTGATTGTGAAATATTTTATAAAAAACACACCTCATCATGCCGAAGTAGTGGATGCTTTTCAGCGTCTTCGTGGTGGGGAAGTTCTAAAGTAAAATTATTAAAATTTAAGTATTGAATAAATTCTTCTCACATGGTAAACTGCTGATAACTGGAGAGTACGTTGTGCTCGATCAAGCTTTATCTTTAGCTATTCCCTCAGTTTTTGGACAACATATGCATGTTGAAGAATTAAATGATTTAGAGACAAGGATACTTTCATGGAGAAGCATTGCAGTTGATGGTAATTCATGGTATGAGGGAAAGTTTACAATTCAAGAAGATCCTCTATCAGGCTTAAATGCATTAAAACATGATTCCAATTCGCAGAATCATGATATTGGGGATATACTACTTCGAATATTAAATAAGGCTATTCAACTGAATCCTGATTTTTTGTCTAATAAAAGTTATCATATTGAGACCAAATTAGATTTTAATAGATCTTGGGGGTTGGGAAGTAGCAGTACGCTAATTTGTAACATAGCCAAATGGGCAGAAGTAGATGCTTTTGAATTATCCAAAGTGAGTTTTGGCGGGAGTGGGTATGATATTGCAGTTGGTATGTTGGGAGGAGATGTTCTATACCGAAGCCCTTCAATGTGGGAGGGTTATGTATTTAACCCCCCATTTAAAGAACAAATATTTTTTGTACATCTTAATAAAAAGCAAAATAGTCGAGAGGGTATTAATTCATACAAAAAAAAAGAAGTTTCAAAAAAGATAGTGGATTCAATTTCGTCGATAACAGAAAAAATGATTTCATGTAAAGATTTTAATGAGTTTCAAAAACTGATAGAAGAGCATGAACGAATAATAGCAAATGTCATTGAAAAAAATCCCGTTAAACTGAATCTATTTAGTGATTATCCTTATGCAATCAAATCACTTGGTGCTTGGGGTGGTGATTTTATTCTAGCATGTGGTGATAGTAAATCACCGGAGTATTTCCATAATAAGGGCTTCAAAACTGTTATCAAATACAAAGATTTGATAAAATGAGTACCCTTCTTCAAATTTTGTTTAAACTAATCTGCGTTTAACTTTGTCAACCAGTTAAAATGGAATTCAATACTTCATGGGCAAGTCCCAGTAACATCGCTTTAGTTAAATATTGGGGTAAAAAACCAGAGAGGGTCCAACTGCCATCTAATTCATCCATAAGTTTCACTTTAAGTCATTGTAAAACAATTACTCATTTGAAATACAAAGAAGGAACGGATTTATCTATTAAAGTAACCCTTGATGAAAAGGATGAACCTAGTTTTATTCCTAAAATAGAGCAGTTTATAAAGCGGATATCACATGTTTTTCCTTTTGTAACTAGTGGAGAATATGAAGTAAATACAACCAATAGTTTTCCCCATAGTAGTGGGATAGCAAGTAGTGCGAGTGGGTTGAGTGCTTTAGCACTATGCATTTGTGATATTGCAACTAAAAAAGGGCTTTTGAATTCAAAAGATTTTTATCAAACAGCATCTATTTTATCAAGACTAGGTTCTGGAAGTGCATCTAGGTCAGTATTTGGCCCTTTGAGTGTTTGGGGTGAGCATTTGGCTTTTGATGGTAGTTCAGATGAATTTGCTATTCCATACACGAATGCATCTGCAATATTTAATAATTACTGTGATACAATTCTTCTAGTTCATAAAGGACAAAAATCAGTTAGTAGTTCTGTAGGACATAATTTGGTTGATAATCACCCATTTGCCAATGCTAGATTTCGACAAGCCTCACAAAATATGTCAGAGATTAAGAGGGCATTAGAATCTGCTGATATCGATAAATTTATAGCTATTGTTGAGAGTGAGGCACTTACTTTACATAGTCTAATGATGAGTAGTAACCCTTATTTTATTCTCATGAAACCTAATACGCTGAAAATCATCAATGCAATATGGGAAAAAAGAAAAATCTCTAAAGAAAAGTGGTGCTTTACGCTAGACGCTGGTGCCAATGTTCATTTTTTATATCCTTCAGAAGATAAAGAAATGGCAATTCAATTCATAGAAAATGAGTTAAAACAGTATTGTGAAAATGGAGCTTTTATTCATGATTGTGTTGGGAGTGGTCCTGAAAAAATAGCATAGTGTGGAATAAATTCTATTGATAAAAACAAGTTTTAATACATTTGTGTTAATTATATAAGATGATCAGAGATTCCCTTTTCTACAGTAAGATCTTACTATTTGGTGAATATGGCATTATTCAGGATGCAATGGGATTGTCAATACCATATAATTTTTACAAAGGCAAGTTTCATTTGCCTTCAGATAAGTGCTCTGAATCTAATGAACATTTAAGGACTTACTTTACCTATTTATCTTATCTTGATGTTTCTGGTCAGGCAAATGCGAAGCTAGATTTAAATCGATTCAAGGAAGATATAAAAAATGGTTTAGCTTTTGATTCATCTATACCTCAAGGTTTCGGTGTGGGAAGCAGTGGAGCACTAGTAGCTGCTATATATAATGAGTATGCAATTGATAAAATAGACGCAGAAAATATAAACAAAGCTGAACTAGCTAATTTAAAGCAAATTTTTGGACAGATGGAGTCTCATTTTCATGGTAAAAGCTCAGGCCTAGATCCATTGATTTGTTACCTTAATTTACCGGTCATTATTAAATCTAAAGAAGATTTAGATACAGTTGGACTTCCTGAAGAAAAAGATAATAGTCAGGGAGCAATTTTTCTATTAAATACTAACGAGCCTGGTGAAACACAGCCTATGGTTCAGATATTTATGGAAAAAATGAAAGAACAAGGCTTTCGTAAAATGGTCAAAACTGAACTGAAGAAGTACAATGATGATTGTATATCCTCATTTCTTAAAGGAGATTTTGTACCACTATTTAAAAATCTTAAAAAATTATCAGCCATACTCTTACAAAATTTTAGTCCAATGATTCCTGATCAGTTTCAATCTATATGGAAGAAAGGGATAGAGACTGGCGATTACTACTTAAAGCTTTGTGGTAGTGGTGGCGGAGGTTATATTCTTGGTTTTACTAGAGATTATGAAAAAGCTAAGTTACAGCTTAAAGATTACCAACTAGAGTTAGTCCAACGTATTTAAAATTGAAAGTTGGTGGTTACTAATTTTCAAAATCGAGATTCTTTGTACTTGAAAATTATAGCCTTGTTATCTACAGTTCGTTGGAAGAATATCATAGTTACAGTATTTGCTCAATACCTCGCTTTTTTATTTGCTTTCAACACAAAAGATGATTTATGGAATTCACTAATTAAAACGAATGTACATCTGATTATTGCAGCAACTGCATTTATATTAGCTGGTGGCTACATTATCAATAATTTTTATGATCTAGAGAAAGATTTAATAAATAGACCTCACCGAACACGTTTTCAGAATTTAATAAGTGATGGTTTTAAACTTAAATTCTATTTAGTTCTAAATATAATAGGTCTTTTAATTGCATTTATCGCATCATGGAGGATCTTCATTTTTTTCTTGATTTATGGATTTTTGTTGTGGCTCTATTCACATAAATTGAGTAAAATAGTCTTTGTTAGAGAGATGACAGCTTGTTTTTTATCAGTACTCGCATTCTTTAGTTTAGCTCTTTATTTCAAAATGATTACTGCATCTTTTTTAATTTATGGTGCGAGTTTGTTTTTTGTGTTGTTCGCTAGAGAACTATATAAAGATATTATTTGGTTAAAAGGTGATATAGTTCATGGATATGAGAGTATTGCTAGTACTATGGGAGTTAAATTTTCTAAGTTAATATTTCAGCTAATCCTTTTGTCAAGCATCTTTATCGATCTGTGTTTTAATTTTTACATATCAAAAATTGAGTTCCTTTACATGATGTCAGCAATGGGTATAATGAAGGTAGTTCTTATTGTCTTAATTGGAAAGAATAATAATCCTATTCACAGAATAATGCAATTACTTATTATGCTATATATCCTCGGGATTATTTGGTTGTAAGTTGTCTCATTAGGAGTTCAATTCCTTCTTCAAAGCTATGAGGATTATAACCGAGTTGTTTGACACTCTTATCCAGGTTAAAGCCAGTAATTGGAGGTCTTTTGGCAGGTTGATTTAATGTAGAGGAACTCACTCTCACTATGGTTGATTTATCTAATTGGAAATAATCGGCAACCCGTTCAACAAGGGATACTATACTCATTTGATCCTTTCCGCTAATGTTGTAAACTCCTTCTGCTTCATTGTGTTCAACAAGTTGGCAACCAATAGCAAGATCTTCTGCCAAGGTTGGACTTCTAAATTGATCATCTACAATTTTTAAAGGTTGTCCTTTTTCTAGAGCATTTTTTGCCCAAAGGACAATGTTGCTTCGACTCATATCATGAACTATTCCATAGACAAGAACAGTACGGATAATACTCCACTTTTTTGCTTGATTTTTAACTATGTTCTCAGCTTTTAACTTAGTTTCCCCATAAAAACTTAGGGGGTTAGGTTGTGCATCTTCAGTATATGGACCATCTTTACCATCAAATATAAAGTCTGTACTCAATTGTATGAAATGAGCACCCTCGTTATTTGCAGCTTTTACAAGATAGCTTACAGCATTGATGTTTAGATTTTCAGCATCTGATTTATTGCCTTCACATTGGTCAACATTAGTCATTGCGGCTGTGTTAATAATACAGTCAGGCTTGTATTTTTTAATAACATGCTGAACTTGATCTGATAAAGTGATATCTAACGCTGCGTATTCATATCCTTCTTTTATTGGGTATCTATTATCCCCACGAGCAGTAGCTATGAGATTTACATCGTTATTTTCTAGATATAAATCAATGAGCTTTTGCCCCAGTAAACCATTGCTTCCTGTAATAAGAATTGTTTTCATAAATTTAGAAATGGATAAGTTCTTAGAAGTTGTTGTTTCATGTCGTTTAGTTGTTCTTGATGGGATTCTACTTTTAAGGGTTGATGGTTTTTAAAGTTTGAGTACTTTTCAACGGATGAAATAATGGTTTTCGTATCATTAGCAAAATAAGTATTGCAAAATCTTCTCCAAATATAATCTTGTGCTTGCTTGTTTGGGTGAGAAAGGTCCTCCTTACTGAATCGGTAGTCTCTCAATTCATCAATAAAAATCTCATATGCTGGGAAGTAAGATATGTTTGGGTCTTTTAGAGATTCAATTAAATCATGAATTATTGAAATAAGAATAGCCTTACTTCTGTTGCTTTCTACAATACCACTCCTTAAATGTCGGATTGGACTTACTGTAAATATCAAATGAAGGTTAGGGTTAAATTTTTTGCAATATTTTATAATTGAGTTAAGACTATCAAAAGTTTGCTGATAGGTCAATTGAACGTGTTTAAAATCTTGTGTAGGTAGTCGATGACAGTTGGCTACGGTTTTTCCATCGTATTGATATACTAATGAAGTTCCAAGCGTAAAAATACAGACGTCTGTTTGTTTTAATTGGTCCCTGGTTTTTGTGAGTATTAAATTACTTTGCCCTATTGCAGCATTCAAAGAGTCATATTCAAAAGATCCATGATGTTGTAAAGAAAAAAAACGATTTGAGGATATAAAATCTTGAGCTTCGTACTTTTTATCTAGATGGATACGCCGTAACGTTTGTTCAATACTTACAGGATTATATTGAATTCCAAATGGATTAGATTTTACATTGAATCCAGATCTGCTTAATCGCATCGATTGATTTTCTGCAAAGCATGAACCCATGCTATAAAAAGAAGGCCATTTGAATGGAAGTTCTTTTTGGGGAATATCAAAATCAATTTTTAGCTTAATGAGATTCATTATATTAAACTTGAATTATTAAAAAAAGCTGCCTAAGCAGCTTTTTTTAAGATAAAAATAATTTTCGCTATTTACAATCGTAAGTAATCGTCGTATTTTGAGTAATAAGTCCTGGAACTGTTAAGCTCACACTTGTAGGATATTGGTCATTATTATATTCATACGATGCTGCCAAAGGGAGATCGCCTAAACCATTGATGTTCAATTGACCACTTACGAGATTCTCTTTTCCAACCTTGGAGGGATTCCCAGGATCCATGAAGAAGAATACAAAGCTAGAATTATATGGGTTTATTTTACCATCGTAGACAGATCCTTCAAAAGTTAGATAAGGAACTAATTCTTCCGTATCCTCATCTAATTCACTAGCGATAACTTTGGACATATTTCCTCTGCTGTCATATTCAAATGTTGTAGTTGATTCAATAATATCATCTCCAGAAGTCAAATCGTGTTCTTCAAATTCATTTACATTAGAACCGGATGATTGAATGACATAATATCCAGTAATTTCGGTTCCTTCTTTGACATCAATTCTTGAAGGAATTGAATTATTTCCACTGTATTTAAATTCATAAATATTTTGAATATCAGTAGCTGTAACAATTCGATTCCCGTCATATTCAAATGTTGTAGTACTCGGAGTACCTGTACCTACTACTGAGCTAGCTGAAATTATGTTGTTGTTATCATTGTATACATAGGTAATTGTCTCTATCTCCTCACCATCATCTATTACCTCTTGGGTAACATAACACCCACTTGGGTCGGTTGTATTTGTACTTGGTGTGTTTTCATCTTCGTCAGAACATGATTGCAAAAAGAATCCCCCTAATAATAGAGCAGTTAACAATAAGATTTTATTTTTAAGTAGCATAAATAAGTTATTTTAATGCAATATAGTAAAGAAATGCTATTCTGGATACAGAATACTATTCTAATTGATAGTTTTGCACTGTTTTGAACAAAGAACTAATATCAGCAAAACGTAAGTTATTCATTGAGAGTTATGGGTGTGCCATGAACTTTGCAGATAGCGAAGTCGTAGCATCTATTATGAATGAAGTGGGAGTAGAGACAACAAACGATGAAATGGATGCTGATATAATTTTCATAAACACTTGTTCAATAAGAGACAATGCAGAGCAAAAGATTAGACATCGCTTGAAGCATTTAAGGCATAACAAAAAACAAAACAAGCAACTTACTATTGGTATTTTAGGTTGCATGGCTGAACGTTTAAAGAAGCAACTATTAGAGGAAGAAAAACTAGTAGATATTGTTGCGGGTCCGGATGCTTACCGAGAGTTACCAATACTTTTACAAGAAGTAGAAAGTGGTCATAAAGCAATGAATGTGATCCTGAGTTTAGAAGAGACCTATGCTGAAATTCAACCCACCCGTCTAAATTCGAATGGTGTTACAGCATTTATCAGTATTACACGTGGTTGTGATAATATGTGTAGTTTTTGTGTTGTTCCATTCACGCGAGGCAGAGAGCGAAGCAGAAGTCCAGAAAGTATTCTATTAGAAGCAAGAGACTTGGTCGAAAAGGGTTTCAAAGAAGTAACTTTATTAGGGCAAAACGTGGATTCATACCTTTGGTACGGTGGTGGTGCACGTAAAGATTTCAATAAACTTTCAGACGAAGAAAAATCCAATAGTGTAAATTTTGCTCAGCTTCTAGAAATGGTTGCACATGTAGACCCTAAGCTTAGAGTGCGATTTTCTACATCTCATCCAAAAGACATTCATGACGAGGTTTTATATGTTATGAAAAGAAACGATAATATTGCGAAACACATTCATTTACCTGCTCAGAGTGGTAATTCTCGCATATTGAAAAAAATGAATCGAACATATTCTCGTGAGTGGTATGAAATGAAATATAATCGAATTAAAGAAATTATACCTGACTGTAGTGTAAGTTGTGATATTATAACTGGTTTTTGTTCTGAAACAGAGGATGAACATAAAGACACATTAGATTTGCTTTTCAAATGTCCATTTGAATTTAGTTATATGTATTATTATTCTGAAAGACCTGGCACATTGGCTGCAAGAAAGTATGAGGATGATATTCCAGAAGAAATCAAGAAAAGAAGGCTTTCAGAGGTTATTAGCATTCAACATGATGTAGCAAAAAAGCTAAATAAAGCTCAAGAAGGTGAAGTCCATCGCGTTTTGATTGAAATGCAAAGCAAGAAGAATGAAAATGAGTGGATGGGCAGAAATGAACAAAACATTAAAGTCATTTTCCCAAAAGACCATTACCAAATGGGAGATTTTGTAGATGTTCTCATTGAAAGAAGTACTACAACAAGCCTGATCGGTAAGGGTATATCTAAATAACAATGTTATTGGTATGATAAGATTGTTTTCTCTATAATTTCACAAGCATCATTTAGCTCATTTTCTTTTATAATGAGCGGTGGAGCAAATCGTATGATATGGTCGTGTGTAGGTTTAGCTAAAAGACCATTTTCTCTAAGATCAAGACAGACATCCATAGCCGTTTTTGTTTGATTATTATGATTAAACGGCTTGATTACGATTGCATTTAGTAAACCTTTTCCTCTACAAACTTCAATGATTGGGGATTTTATTTTTGATATTTTTTCTCTAAAAACTTGTCCCATGATTTCTGCATTTTCTGAGAGTCTCTCTTCTTTTACAACTTGTAATGCTGCCATTGCAACTTTACACGCTAGAGGATTGCCACCAAATGTAGATCCATGTTCACCTGGTTTAATGCATAGCATAATCTCGTCATTTGCCAAAACAGCACTAACAGGGAAAACGCCACCACTTAGAGCCTTCCCAAGTATCAAAATGTCTGGTTTTACATTTTCATGCTCAGAGCAGGTCAGTTTGCCGGTTCTTGCAATACCTGTTTGCACTTCATCAGCTATAAATAGGACATTGTGTTTTTTGCAAAGTTCAGCCGCTTTTTTCAAATATCCCTCATCAGGGACAATAACTCCAGCTTCTCCCTGAATAGGTTCAACCATAAAACCAGCAACATTCGAATCGTTTAATGCCTCTTCTAATGCTGACAAATTATTATAAGGGATAAGTTCAAATCCAGGAACATATGGACCAAACCCTTTATAACTATCTGGGTCAGTACTACTACTCACTGCAGCAATAGTTCTTCCCCAAAAATTGCCATTTGCAAATAGAATTTTGGCTTGATTTTCAGGAACTTGTTTTACTTCATATGCCCATTTTCGACATAATTTAATGGCAGTTTCTCCACCTTCTACCCCTGTATTCATTGGTAATACTTTATCATATCCAAAGTAATCTGTCATGAATTTTTCGTATTCACCTAAAACATTATTATGAAAAGCACGAGAAGTTAACGTAAGTATTTGTGATTGTTCTTGAAGAGCTTTTATGATTTTTGGGTGACAATGACCTTGGTTAACAGCACTATATGCACTTAAAAAATCAAAGTATTTTTTCCCGTCAGTATCCCACACGTATATTCCCTCTCCTTTCTCAAGGACAACGGGTAGTGGATGGTAGTTGTGAGCACCATACTTATCCTCTAAATTGATATAATATTCTTGGGGTTTTGTCATAAGGCAAATCAAGTCATTTTAAAATAAATGTGAAAGATTTTCTCATTATTAATTACGGTTACTCTTTCAAGTTAAGTTGACAAGTGCTAATAAAATACGTGCTATATTGCCCAACTCGTGACCTTCATTAAATGGATGATGTATTTTTATTGCGTAGTTGGTTGTATTAACTTACAAGCAAGTGAATGGTTAAATGTGTCATTTCATCACAACTTTAACTTCTATTACAAAAAAACATCCACCCAAAATTTAAAGGTTTTGGACTCACTTTTAAGATTAGAGTTTCAAAAAATTGAGCAAAAAATAAATTATAATTCAAATCAATCAATAGATATCTTTATACAAGAAAATAGAAGACCTAATTCCATTTTAGTTAATACTCAGATAAATCCCGGTGAAATAAATGTTTTGAAGCCAAAGATTAATCTCCAGTTATATACCAGTCCAATCGAAGTTTTGTCAGATTTTAGATTACAAGTTTCAAAAATTTTAATTGAAGAAATGATCTACGGTAGATCAGTTGAAGATAAAATTAAATATACTAATATTCTAAAGCAGCCTGAGTGGCTATTGCCGGGTTTGTATTTTTACTTGTCTGATCAATGGTCTGATGAATCTGATAATATGCTAAGATCATACAATGAAACTTTAGATTTTGAGAATATCGATTTAGCACCAGAAAGGTATCGACTCACACTAGCTGCATCGTTTTGGAAATATTTAGAACACAATTATGGATCGTCTTCTATATACGGACTTTTATATATGATTCGCTTGACTCGAAATTTTGGTAGTGCAATATCTTACACGTTTAAATTAAGTTTGAAACAAGTTTTTAAGGAATGGAGTCTTTTCTATTCACAAGCTTATCAAATAGATCAGAGGATACCAGTTCCAATAAATGGTGTTTCAGTTTCTAAAGATAATGTATATGAAATATTAGTTGAAAATGATACAAGTTATTATACATTAGAGAGGACTTTTAAAGGAACATTCGTATTTAAGATTAACATATTTAATGGGTCTAAAAAAAGGATCTTTAAATTAAAACATGATGAGGCACCAATTGCCTCATTTAGTGGAGCACTTTTTTATCATACAGGTAAGATTCATCTCGCTGTTTATGGAAAATTAGGTGTGCATATTTATAGTGATTTAACAGGATCATTAAATAGTTTTCACCTCCCAATACACAATCCAAATCATATAGTGTCAAATTCTATTCATATATACATATCAGAATCAATTACTTTCAATAGTGTGATATACAGGTGTAATCCAAGTTCATACGAGTCTATTTTTTTCTCAAATTCGTTTATTTCTAGTTTTGATATAATCAATGACAAACTGTGTGTTTCAGAATCAACTTTTAAGGGCCACAATCTAATTGTTATAGACTCAGTGGAAAAGGACATATTCTATTCAAGTAAAAAATCTATTCAAGAAGTCATATTTGCTGATGATTCAACAGTTATGTTTAATCATGGTCAAAATGGTATTGTAAATAGCAAAATGCTGTCAATCATTAATGGTGAGGTAATATTATTAACTAATTTTAGATTCAATATTAAACACCATAAGTTCAACAAAACAAGATTTATTGAAGTCATTGATAAGGGTGATAAATTGGAGTTTTTTAGTGTTATAAAACAGCCTGTGAATCAATATTACACCTTTGACTATATTCCAAACTCATATTTTAAAACAATTGATTTGACATTGATAGATGAAGATATTAATCCAAAACAAAACATTAATGACCAAGACTCATTAGAGGATGTAGATTATCAAATACCAATTTCACCGTCGATGAATTTTGCATCTTCAGTATATGAAAACAAAGCATTGAAAACTAATGATATGACTCCAGTAAAACCTAATTTAAGTTATTATGAATTATCAAAAGTCAGATTAAACTTGGTTAATAAAGTTTTTGAGGGAAACACCTCTGCATGGGTTAATAGTTTTGAGACTATAATGCCATCAAATTTACATTTAAATTTCGGAGCGAGTTTTGGAAATAAAATTTCTAGTAACGAAGTAAATGTTAATTATGTTGGGGTTTTACAACCTAAATCTAGAGATGTATTATTTGAAACAAATTTTGGTTCAAATAAAAATTTATCACTCAACTTAATGCATAGAAAAAGGGTGATTCAGAAATCTAACACGAATAATTCATTCAACACAGATATATTAGAAATACAAAATCGATTTAAATTCATTAAACCAACTATAAGTTTAACCAATACACTTCAAGTCAGACATGACAGGAGTTTACCCCTTTATACTTCAAAGGAAAGTATAGAAAAATTAATTGTAGATAAATATCAATTATCTACATCAAGTGAGTTAATGCAGGCAAAAAGATTTAATAAAGGTTATTTTACAACCAGTATACGAATAAATCCAAATTTGGATTTGACTAATCAAACTTGGAATGTTTCATTTGGGCTAGATGTAAATTACATATATAAGTTGAACGATATAATCAGATTCAAGTCTCAGTTTAGAGTTGTTTCGTCTCAGGGGAATTCTCCAAATTTTTTCATGATTGGTGGTATGTCGAATGATTTACTGGGTAGATTAGCGAATCAGACATTTTCAGATTATTACACTCCAATTTTGTATGAGAGTTTGTACGGAGTTAGAGGGTTTCATGCAAACCATAGAAACGGCAATACAGCAGCTATCTTTAAATCACAATTGGAATTTAAAGTGGTTCAATTATTTTATGATAAACCAATCAGTAGTCAGTTACTATCAAACACTAGGTTTCATATATTTAATGATTATGGGACAGCATTTTATGGTGACGGAATATATGCAACTCAGAATATGTTGGGTAAGAACACAGTAAATACCTCAACCAATTCTATGGTTGTTCAAGTCAATGCCTACAGAAACCCATCAATAATGAGTTTTGGTATTGGGTTTAGTAGCAATATTGCTGGCTATAATATCCAATTTGATTATGCTGTTGGAGTCGATGATAAGGAAATACTAGATGGTATTTTACATATTGGGCTTGGCAAATCTTTTTAATGTTTACAATTTGTATGAATCTAAAAAAATCATCCTTTTAATGCTATCATATCAATTAATATAATTGCTTTTAATTAAAAAAAAATGATCATAAAATCTGCGTTAATTTCAGTTTTTGATAAAACAGGAATTGATAAACTAGCTTTAGAACTTGCAAAAAACGGGGTAGTGCTTTATTCAACTGGAGGTACAAAAAAATATATAGAGGATCTTGGTTTAACAGTATTAGCTGTTGAAGACCAAACCAACTATCCGGAGGTTTTTGGTGGCAGAGTAAAAACACTTCACCCTACTATTTTTGGAGGTATTCTCTATCGCAGAGATAATGATGATGATAATCAAGAGTTGAATCAACATCAAATTCCCCCAATAGATTTGATTGTTGTGGATCTCTATCCGTTCGAGGATACTGTCGCTTCTGGTGCGGATCACTCGTCAATTATTGAAAAAATCGATATTGGAGGGATTTCACTTATTCGAGCTGCTGCAAAAAATTATAAATTTACATCTATTGTTAGCAGTAAAGATCAGTATGAGGATTTTACAGATCATTATTCAAAACAAAATGGTTCTCCAACGGCTGATTACCGAAAAAAATTAGCTGCTGAAGCATTTGGCATTACCGTAAAATATGACCAAGCAATTTCAAATTATTTTAACAATAATCAGAGAGTCTCACTAAGATATGGAGAGAATCCACATCAAAAAGCATATTTTGAAGGGGAATTAGATGGATTGTTTAAAAAGCTTAATGGGAAAGAATTGTCATACAATAACCTGCTTGATATTGATGCTGCTGTATCTTTAATAACAGATGTAAGTAGACAAAGTCAATATACATTCGCAATATTAAAACATAACAATGCTTGTGGTTGTGCAACTAGAGAAACGGTATCTGACTCATTTAAAAATGCATTAGCCTCAGACCCTGTTTCAGCATTCGGTGGTATATTGATAACTGACGGAACTGTTGACATAGAGACAGCAAAACAAATTGATGAAATATTTTATGAGGTATGTATAGCTGCTTCTTACACTCAAGAAGCTTTGGATTTATTAACTAAGAAATCAAAACGAATTGTTTTAAAGTGGAGTATGAAAAAGTATGATCAGGATATTGTTAGATCATGCTTAAATGGTGTTCTAGTTCAAGATAGAGATTTGCATAATGTTGGTGAATCAGAGTTGACGTTTCCCACAATTAAAAAACCAAGTAAGTCAGCAATCAACGACCTCTTGTTAGCTGATAAAATAGTTAAAAATACAAAGTCAAATGCCATCATACTTGTTAAAGATGGTAGGTTATTATCAAGTGGAACAGGTCAAACCTCAAGAGTTGATGCATTAAGGCAAGCCATAGCAAAAGCAAACGCATTTAAAATTGACTTAAATGGGTCAGTGATGGCTTCGGATGCATTTTTTCCATTTCCAGATTGCGTAGAAATTGCTGCAGAAGCAGGCATTGAGCATGTAATACAGCCAGGAGGTAGTATAAAGGATAATTTATCTATAGAAAAAGCCGATGAACTTGGACTTTCAATGTCAATGACGGGTGTGAGACATTTTAAACATTAAAATAATTAGCCTAGTAATCAAGGGTTTATAAATTATTTCCTAATTTTATTCAAAAATCGAAAACTTGCTGTTGTAGGTATTATTTTTATACTTAATTTTGCATCCGCTTTGGCAAAGAGGTATGTTCTTTAGAAGGTCAAAGTATGATTAAAAGAAATAAAAATTAATTAAAGTTTGGTTGTTAAATTTCAATTTGTAGATTTGCAGCCGCTTTAACAAAGAGTATGTTCTTTTAGGCATTTAAAAGACTATAAAAGTTAAAATAAATTCTTTAAATTCCTTGTGGGTTTAAATATTGAAATTAGCTTTGCAGTCCTTTAAAAATTAAAGTAGAATTTTATCAATTAAAATTAGATAAATTAAGTTCTTTGAAGTGA
>CESF01022936.1_pt1 | contig 21728 bp, 22 predicted proteins | sample 356331 | NCBI WGS metagenome assembly CESF01 (sample SAMEA2621779, study PRJEB7988) | marine metagenome | biome: marine biome (ENVO:00000447); feature: surface water layer (ENVO:00002042); material: "saline water (ENVO:00002010), including plankton (ENVO:xxxxxxxx)" | depth 5 m
GCGATAAAAATATGCCCTTGTTCGGCTAGAAGTTCCATAACTCCTCCCTCGGATGAAAAACGCGCGAATTCTACCCTAGTGAACCCTCAGTTAATAGGCTGAGTTGGTAAAAAAATGCATAAATTAGACTTTAGCGCAGGGGAGTGAAAAGCGATAGACAAATAGTCATAAAAAATTCATAAATCTTATTGCTGGTAACTACTGGGCTTGTTAATGAAGGCTTTACTTAAAAAACCTTCATATTAGCCCTTGGGTTTGATTAAGATTTACGCTTTGGCGCCCAAGCCCAAATCATAGTAGCCTTCACAGTTTCAACGCCTTTTTCGTCAGTAATCACGACAGGCACATTGATATCTGCCTTTTCGTTATTCCTAATGAAGTCTAACTGCTCATCAGTAAAAGTCGCCACGGCTTTCATGTCACCAGTTGCTTGCTTTAGATATTCTAAGTGCATCGATTTAATAACAATAATGCGATTGTCAGGAACCGTTAAACCCGTCATAAAACCTGTTGCTGTTTCAGCTAATAACCCCATTGCCGCAGCATGTACGCTGCCAATGTGATTTTGAACCTTCTTTCGGTTTGGAATAACGATTATGCATTCATTAGGAGTTAATTTTTCAAAGCGTAATCCGGATGTGCGGGCGTATTTAACAACCATTCCCATTGCTTTAGAAAGTGCAAAAGTGCGGATAGGTTTCGGCATTTTTTGGAAGGTATTAACAACGGTAGTTAAACGATTGGGTTTAGACATAATGCAAGCCTTGTATTTTTATAAAGTGATGCTCTGTTTATAATGTGCATCTTACCCGAGTCCGGAATTAATCACCATGACTCTAGCGCCGTCATTGCCCTGCCTAAATCGTCTATAGCTGGCGGACAATTGTTCAGGTATTTCCTGCTTAGGAACTGTTGTAAAACCTAAGCGTTGATATAGAGAAACGGCTAAAGGAGTGGGAAGAGTATAAGTAATACATGCGTGCTGCTTTAGGGCATAACGAGTCAATTCAGAAGCAATGCCTTGGCCTCGATATTCACTTGCAGTTAATACACTGCGTAAAAACAGAAAAGTGTCATAGCTTAATAACCTTAAAACAGCACACACTTTACCGTCATCATTAATTGCTGCGTACATGATATCTTGTGGCTTTGCTCTGGCCTTATCTCGGTTTTGTTTATAAAACTGATTGAGCTGCTGGCACGTGGCTTCTCTGTAGTTCATTGATAGCATGTTTGATCTTAGTGATTTTGCATTGTCTGATGTTATTTACTTAATGTTAATCATTTACTGTGAATATCGATACGGAGCTCTTGATAGGAAGCTCGAAAAATGGCAATAAATACGAAATCAACATGAATTTGATTCATGTCAATATTTGAAAGCTTGAAAAATAATAATTCATCTCCATTTCTAATGCAGAACAAAGAATTTATTTCTATTCTTCTTACAATCGTTATTTAGGAGTCATCTTTATGAGAATGGATCGATTAACAACCAGTTTACAAAATGCCTTAAGCGAAGCCCAGAGTATTGCTTTAGGTAATGATCATAATCAAATTGATAGTGTGCACTTACTGCTAGCGCTATTGCAGCAAACAAACAGCTCAGTACGTACATTGTTACGTAAAGCGGGGATTCAAGTCCCTGGTTTTGAACAAGAGCTGAATAATATTTTATCAGATCAACCCAAGGTCGCGAGCCCTGACGGCAATATTCAAATAGCGCCAGAACTGGGTCGATTACTGAATCTTATTGATAAAGAAGCGCAAAAGCGGGGTGATCAGTTTGTTTCCAGCGAACTCTTTATCGTCGTCGCTCTAGAGGAGCGCGGAGCCGTTGGTAAATTACTGCAGCAGCAAGGTCTGGATAAAAAGACATTAGACAAAGCCATTGATGATATCCGTGGAGGTGAGCAAGTGAACGATGCAAATGCAGAAGATAACCGCCAATCTTTGGATAAATATTGTATTGATTTAACGGAGCGAGCAGAACAAAACAAGCTTGATCCTGTTATTGGTCGTGATGATGAAATTCGCCGTACGATTCAAGTGCTTCAACGTCGTACGAAAAACAATCCAGTGCTGATTGGAGCGCCTGGAGTTGGTAAAACTGCGGTTGTTGAAGGTCTAGCGCAGCGAATTATTAATGGCGAAGTACCTGAAGGGCTTAAAAACAAACGTATTCTGTCGTTGGATATGGGCGCATTGATTGCGGGTGCAAAATTCCGTGGTGAATTTGAAGAACGTTTAAAAGCTGTTTTAAAGGATGTTGCCAAAGATGAAGGGCAAATTATTCTCTTCATCGATGAGCTTCATACCATGGTTGGTGCGGGTAAAGGTGATGGTGCAATGGATGCGGGCAATATGCTGAAGCCTGCACTTGCCCGAGGTGAACTGCATTGCGTGGGCGCGACGACCTTAGATGAATACCGTGAATTTATTGAAAAAGATGCCGCATTAGAGCGCCGCTTCCAAAAAATACTGGTCGATGAACCGAATGAGGAAGATACCGTTGCGATACTGCGAGGCCTAAAAGAGCGTTATGAAGTACACCATGGTGTACAGATTACCGATAGTGCGATTATTGCAGCAGCGAAACTCTCAACTCGTTATATTCCTGATCGTCAGCTACCAGATAAAGCGATTGATTTGATTGATGAGTCAGCTTCTGTGATTCGTATGGAAATTGATTCTAAACCACAAGAAATGGATAAACTTGAGCGCCGTTTAATTCAGCTAAAAATGGAGCGTGAAGCGCTGCGTAAAGAAACGGATGACGCGTCGCAGAAGCGCCTTAGTGACTTAAATGAAGAAATCAATAAAGCAGGCCGAGCATATTTAGAATTAGAGGAAATTTGGAAGTATGAAAAGGCCTTATTAGAAGGTGCATCTGAAATTAAAGAAACGCTGGAAGCAGAAAAAGCGAATTTAGAAGCTGCTCGTCGTGCAGGTGACTTGCAAAGAATGTCTGAACTTCAATATGGCATTATTCCAGAGTTAGAGAAAAAATTGAGCTCAGCAGATGAAGCTGAAGCTCAGGGTGGTCATGAATTTAAACTGTTGCGCAATAAAGTAACAGAAGAAGAAATTGCGGAGGTTGTTTCTAGATGGACAGGGGTTCCTGTTACTAAAATGCTAGAAGGCGAACGTGAGAAGTTATTAAGAATGGAAGAGGAGCTGCATAACCAAGTAGTAGGTCAAGAACAGGCTATTGCCGCGGTATCTAATGCAGTACGTCGTTCTCGAGCTGGGTTAAGTGATCCTAATCGTCCAAACGGTTCCTTCTTATTCTTAGGGCCAACAGGGGTTGGTAAAACAGAGCTGTGCAAGGCATTGGCAAACTTTTTATTCGACAGTGATGATGCCATGATCCGCATTGATATGTCGGAGTATATGGAAAAGCATTCAGTTGCACGCTTAATTGGTGCACCTCCTGGCTATGTCGGTTATGAAGAAGGCGGCCATTTAACGGAAGCAGTACGCCGTAAGCCATATTCTGTCATTTTGTTGGATGAGGTTGAGAAAGCGCACCCTGATGTCTTTAATATCCTGCTGCAAGTATTAGATGATGGGCAGTTAACGGATGGCCAAGGCCGTCGTGTAGATTTCAAAAATACGGTATTAGTAATGACTTCGAACCTAGGTTCGGATGTGATCCAAACTATGGCGCTGGGTTCAGATAGTAGTGATCTGGATAAGAATTACGATGCGATGCGTGATGCGGTTATGGAGATCGTCGGGGCTCACTTTCGTCCAGAATTTATTAATCGTATTGATGAATCGGTGGTTTTCCATCCATTACTCAAAGATCAAATTTCAGGCATTGCAGATATTCAATTGCAGCAGTTGTCGAAGCGTTTGGCAGAAAGAGAGCTATCGTTGGTATTGACTGAGGAAGCTAAAGTGAAATTAGTTGAACTTGGCTATGATCCAGTATTTGGTGCTCGCCCATTGAAGCGTGCTATTCAGCAATGGATAGAGAACCCACTCGCCCAAGCTATATTGTCTGGTAAGTTCAGTTCAGGTGATGAAATTATTGCGGGTGTAGAAGGAGACGAATTTACGTTTTATTGCGAATAAAAATTAACTTCAGTGAGTAATAAATTCCACTGATTTAATAAGCTTTATTATCTGTGGCCGTAATAACTTTATTGCGGCCCTTTTCTTTTGCTTTATATAGAGCAATATCCGCTCGCTCAAGAATACTGTGGCTGGTGTCCTCGTTACTTAAAAGCGCTAATCCACCACTATAAGTAAAAGCAATAGGTAGATCGGATTCACTGTCTTTAATGTACTTCTTTAAACGTTTACACGCTAGTTGTGCGGTATCGGGTTCAGTATCTGGAAAAATGACCAAAAACTCCTCTCCGCCATGTCGGCCAATAATATCGCAATCGCGAAATACTTTTTGCATGCTACGAGAGAAGAATTTAATAACCCAATCTCCAATAGAGTGTCCTTCGGAATCATTAATTTTTTTGAAGTGATCAAGATCTAGCATGGCGACGGAAAGATGTGTTCCTGTGCGGCGGCTACGAGATATTTCCTCATCTAAACGACGAATGCTTTCACGGCGATTTAGCAAGCTAGAAAGGTGATCTTTAGTAACCAAGTCGCGGAGTGCTCGACCGCGTTTAATTCTAGACTGTACTGTTAATAATAAATCATCGGATGATACGGGTTTAGTTAAAAAGGCGTCAGCGCCTGTAGACATGGCACGAAGTTGCAAGTTTGAACTTGCTTCCGCTGATAAGAAAATAATGGGTACGCTTAATAGGTTATCCATTTGTCGAATAATGCCGGCAAGGTCTTGTCCGTTACAATAAGGCATATAAAGGTCGAGTAGAATTAGATCAGGAACAAAATCTGTTAATGCCGGCATTAATCCATGCTGAGGGTTATTAACTGTCATCACCTCAAAGCCAGCACTTTCTAAAATACTTGCGTAGTAATCAGACAACGATTTTTGATCATCAATAATGAGAACTCGAAATTTTTCGACTAATGCGCGTTCCGTTAATGAATCAATTGATTGTAGCAGTAGAGTGTAGTCTAGAGGCTTGATAATAAAAGATTGGCCACCGGCCTGCACCGCTTTTAAACGAGTACCAATGCTATTATCTCTTGATAGGAATATGAGTGGTAAAGAACAGCGAACCTCTTCTACTTTTCCTAATGTCTCCATTTCTTTGCTATTAAGGTCATCAAGGTTAGCAATAATACAACAGGTGTTTAATCTTAAACTAGGACGAAGCTTAGCAATGTCATTAATCACTGTTACTTCAAAGTTGGTACTGGTTAATTTTTGTGATATGTCCTGAGCTAATTTAGAGTCATGCTCAATGAGCAATATATGCATCAATTCATTATCAAAAATCTTAGGTTTAAATAAGACTTCTCGAATATCGGTATTTTGATCATCCGTCGGCTGTTGAAGCATGCTAGTCAGTTGTTTAATGATTCCAAGAATTCGTTGGTTCTTTAGGGTATTAGGTAGTTGTTCTGATTTAAAAAAAGGAGACATTTCAGCTTGAAGGCTTTTTGCCACGGCACCAATGGACAGTTGGCCAAACATTTCTGCACTACCACTAATATCCGATACCTTAGTGAAGAGCAGGCCAAATGCTTCTTTATTAGGACTGTTTTTCCAGTTTTCAGCAGCATTTTCGAGCTGCGCAAGTACATCAGGAATTTGCTGTCGGTATTGTTCTTGTAATTCTTTGTTCTGCACTCGTACACTCCGTATGAGCTATTGTAAGTATCGCAGATTACACACTTGGTTGGTGTCAATTAACCAAGGCTACTTTGAAAGTTTAGACCAAGCTCATTAATAGGGTACTTTTTCTTAAATATTAAAATATGAAGACATAATTTCATCGAATGGGTTGAAAAATAAAGAATACAGTGATTGAATGGTAATCATTCTCATTTAAGGGTTGGTTCTATGTTTAAGTTTATAACGTCGCAAAAGTTGAAGTCAGAGAAACGTCTGAAAGCAGTTCTTGTAGACTGGGAGCTGGCAACGTGTTCTGGGAGTGAATTTTATAATCAGGGGGATTATAAAAATGCGATCTTACAATTTGAAAAGGCATTATCGTTTGCAAAGACTGGCTTAGAGACAAATAAGCAACGTACAACGTTTATGAAATACTACACACTGTCGAGTATGAACCTTGCCCACACCCTGAATATTTATCAGAAACAACCTCAGTGGGAACGTGTATTATCAGATGCACATTTCAATATGTTATCGATGATGGTTGATGTATCAGAGCCGTTAAGTTTTCGCAGAGAAGCAAAAGTACAGGCAGAGCTGCTACTGAAGAGTTTAATTGGCTATTTGTCTAAGGTTGGTCGTCAGCAGGTAGGTGATAGTTTGGAGGAGGAGTTTTCTCGCTTAAAAATTAGCCATTAAAAGCTTGTGAATACGATCTCATCAATTTAATCGTAATAGTTATGTGAAAGCAGGTATGAGAAAGTGGGAGGACGGTTTAGACTATCTCGATTCATTTACAGTAAGAAATTCTATATGGCTATTATTTTAGGCATCGATCCAGGTTCACGTATTACTGGCTATGGTGTCATTAATGCAGTTGGGCAAAGAATAGAATACATTGCGAGTGGCTGTATTCGCATTACCGAGAAAGAATTGCCGCAGCGCTTAGGGCAGGTTTTTGCCGGTGTTAACGAAATTATAGAAACTTATTGCCCTCAGCAATTCGCAATTGAACAAGTTTTTATGGGGAAGAATGCGGATTCAGCGTTGAAGCTAGGACAAGCTCGAGGTGTTGCTATTGTTGCCGCGGTTCAGCAAGACCTCCCGGTTTCTGAGTATGCGGCGCGCTCGGTGAAGCAAGCGGTAACGGGAAAAGGAAGTGCCGAAAAAGAGCAAGTGCAGCATATGGTTCAGCTGTTATTAAAGCTACCTGGTAAGCCACAAGAAGATGCCGCTGATGCATTGGCTATTGCCATTACCCATGCCCACACCACAGCCAGTCTAGTTGCAAACATTGGCGTACGAAAATTCAGTCGAGGACGCATGCGTTAAGCATTAGATTGTTGCTAGCCGTTTGAACTGTTAGGCTTACGGCTTATGAAATTAGCATGAGAAAGTAGAGCATGATCGGACGTTTAAGCGGTGTTTTGATTGAAAAACAAGCCCCGGATTTACTCATTGATGTCAATGGCGTGGGTTATGAAGTTCAAGCACCCTTATCGAGTTTTTTAGACATAGGTCAGGTCGGTAGTAAAATAACTTTGTTGACTCACTTTGTGGTCAGAGAAGATGCGCAATTATTGTACGGTTTTAGCGATAAAATGCAGCGTACAATGTTTCGCACTCTCATTAAAGTCAGTGGTGTCGGCCCTAAACTAGCGCTAGGTATTCTTTCGAGTATGGACGCTGACACCTTTGCTCGCTGTATTCAAAATCATGAAGTTACTGCTCTAACAAAGTTGCCTGGTGTGGGTAAAAAAACCGCTGAACGACTTATTGTAGAAATGCAGGATAAACTGAAAGAGTGGCAAACTCAGGCGCCATTATGGGCTGCTGTTGAGCAGACGAAAACCGATAGTCGAAACCATCTTTTAGCGGATGCCGAATCTGCTTTAATCTCTTTAGGCTACAAACCTCAAGAAGCAGCGAAAATGTTGAGCAAAATGCCTGCAGAAATTGATAGTTCAGAAGAAATGATACGTCGTGCTTTAAAAGGCATGATGTAAGCTAAATAAACAGTAAGCGGAAATTGTATGATCGAAAGTGATCGTTTTGTAAGTGCTACCCCGATGGATCATGATCTATCTCCCAAGCGAGAAGAGAAACAAGACAGGGCCATTCGTCCGGATACATTGGCAGATTATGAAGGTCAGCCAGCGGTAAGAGAGCAGATGGAAATCTTTATCGGTGCTGCTCGAGCCCGTGATGAAGCCTTAGATCATACTTTGGTATTTGGGCCTCCTGGTTTAGGTAAAACAACTTTGGCTAATATTATCGCTCATGAAATGGGTTCTGATATTAAAAGTACGTCGGGTCCTGTTTTAGAAAAAGCGGGTGATTTGGCTGCTATGCTGACCAACCTTGAAGAGGGCGATGTACTATTTATTGATGAAATTCATCGCTTGAGCCCTGCGGTTGAAGAAGTTTTATACCCTGCGATGGAAGATTATCAACTGGACATTATGGTTGGTGAAGGCCCAGCGGCGCGTTCGATCAAACTTGATTTGCCCGAGTTTACCCTTGTCGGAGCGACAACAAGAGCTGGGCTATTAACTTCTCCGTTACGTGATCGATTCGGTATCGTTCAACGCTTAGAATTTTATAATATCACCGATTTATCCCATATTGTTTCTCGCTCTGCACGTTTGATGGGGCTCGAATCTGATCTTGAGGGTGCCGCAGAAATTGCTCGACGTTCTCGTGGTACGCCACGAATCGCGAATCGATTATTACGCAGAGTTCGAGATTATGCTCAGGTTAAAGGTGACGGAACAATTACTAAAGCCAGTGCTGATGCAGCATTAAATATGTTGAATGTTGATAGCCAGGGCTTTGATCACATGGATCGGCGCTTATTGTTAGCCTTATTGGAAAAGTTTGATGGCGGGCCTGTTGGTGTTGATAGTTTAGCGGCGGCCATTAGTGAGGAACGAGATACTATTGAAGATGTCTTAGAGCCTTACTTGATTCAGCAAGGTTTTATGATGCGAACTTCAAGAGGTCGAGCAGCAACTAAGTTGGCTTATCGGCACTTTGGTTTGCAAGAACCCGCGGTAGATGAATAATTAGTGTTACAGAATAGTATTGGCGAATAAATTAACGCTGAAAATATAGAAACATAAAAATTTAACAACTTTTTAGAGTCTTCAGACTCATAGATATATTAAGGTTTAGGGGAATATTGTGGAACAAGCATCTGTAGAACAGTCCATGTCGATTATTTCGTTAATTGCTAACGCCAGCTTTGTCGTGCAACTGGTTATGTTGCTATTAGTTTTGGCATCCGTTGCCTCTTGGATAGTGATCGTTCAACGTTGGCGTTTACTGGCGGCGACCCGAGAGCAGTTAAATGAATTTGAAGAGCGCTTTTGGTCAGGTGTTGATTTCAATCAGCTGTATAAAGAATGTCAGCAAAATTTAGATCCAAGAGGTGTTGAAAATGTTTTTACAAGCGGATTAAAAGAATTTGGAAAAATTCGCCAGCAAACACCTGACGAGCCAGATACCATTATGGAAGGTACGCATAGAGCTATGCGTATTGCGATTAGTCGTGAAACTGAAATATTAGAAAACCATCTTTCGTTTTTGGCGACGGTTGGCTCAACCAGCCCTTATATTGGTTTATTTGGTACGGTTTGGGGGATTATGCATTCCTTCCAAGGCTTGGCTGTAATGAAGTCAGCTACGATTGCTTCGGTTGCTCCAGGTATTTCAGAGGCCTTGATTGCAACGGCTATGGGTTTGCTTGCGGCAATTCCTGCGGTGATTTTTTATAATCGTTTTGCTACAAAAGTAGATCAACTAGTAACGGGTATGCAGACATTTGGAGAAGAGTTTTCATCCATTTTATATCGTCAAACACACCGTATGAAAAAACAAAATAAAGGTGGTGAATAATGTCAGGAGAATCACCACTCGTTTCTCCAGGGGGCGCTAAACGCAAGCCTATGGCTGAAATTAATGTCGTGCCTTACATTGATGTAATGTTGGTGTTGTTGATTATCTTTATGGTAACAGCTCCTATGTTGAATCAAGGTGTTGATGTTGATTTGCCGAATGTAGATGCGAGCCCTGTATCGGTAGAAGAAGATGAGAATCAGTTGATTGTTTCTGTAGCGGCTAATGGTTTGTATTATTTAGAACGTGGAAGTGATGACCCTAAAGCGATGGCGCTGGTGGATATTAAACAATATGTTGCGACTTTATTAAAAAGCCAACCTAAAACAGATGTTTTGGTTCGAGGTGATGAAACTGTACCTTATGGCGTTGTGGTTGCTTTAATGGGGGCTCTACAAAACGCAGGTGCTGAATCTGTAGGTTTAATTACTGAAGCTCCAGACCCTCAGGCGAGCCTATAAGAATGACAGATGAGCAAAACTCTTTTATAAAGGCTCTACTTGATCCTCAAGGTTATGGGTTAGCCGTTGTTGTCGCTCTTACTTTGCACATTGTAATAATTGCACTTTTTGCGATTGAATGGCCTGAAGAAAAACGTCGGGTTGCCGAACCTACGCCTAAAAATATTCAAGCTAAAGTCATTCAAGTTGAAAATAAAGCGGTTAAAAAGCGACAGCAGGCCGAACAAAAAAAATTAGCGAAAAAGAAGCGAGAAGCTAAGCGTCGAAAAGATGCTGAGCGTAAGAAGAAACTAGCGGCTGCTAAAGCTAAAAAAGACAAAGCGGCTCGTGATAAAGCGGCTAAAGCTAAGCTTGCTAAAGAAAAAGCAGACAAAGCAGACAAAGCTCGCAAGGATAAGGCTGAAAAAGCTAAGTTAGCTGCAGAGCAAGCTAAAAAGTTAGCGCTTGAGCAACAGAAAGAAGACGAATTATTTGAGCAGCAGCAAGAACAGGAACTCTTAAATGCTTTGGCAGTCGAAGAACAGCAGCGCTCAATGGATAAAGCGCTTGCTGAAGAGCAAAGAGCTAGACAAAATGCGGTGATTACGAATACGACGGTTGCACAAATTCAAGCGAAAATTTATGAGGTTTGGCGATACCCGCCAAGTGCTCGACCAGATATGGAAGTTATTGTCAGAATCAACCTTGTACCAACAGGAGAGGTGATTCAAGTGGTTTTAGAGAAAAGCAGCGGTAATCAGGCGCTAGACCGCTCGGTATTAGCAGCGGTTAAGCGTGCTCAGCCATTACCTGTGCCTAAAGATAGTCGGTTGTTTGAACAGCAGTTTAGAAATTTTGTAATGTCATTTAGACCTGAGGATGCGGTGTGGTAATGAAGTTATTAGTTAGGTTAATATTTTTTTCTGTTCTTGCAATGCAGGCTCGTGCAGAGTTGGTCATTGAAATAACACAAGGTAAGCAATCTGCAATTCCATTAGCAGTCGTTCCTTTTGAGTGGAAAGGTATGAAGGCGCTACCTGAAAATGTTGCACAAATCGTTGCCAATGATTTAGGACGCAGTGGTTATTTTAATAGTCTTCCTACGTCACAAATGTTGAGTATGCCTAATCGCGAAGAAGAAATATTTTATCGTGACTGGCAGTTACTTAAGCAGGACTATCTAGTTATTGGCAGTATTCAAGATGATGGTCGTGGTGGTTACGCCATTAACTTTAAGCTTGTTGATGTTAATACTAAAACGGTTCTTATGAATCAGAAGTTAACGGGTGGGGCTTCGGCCTTACGTGATATAGCGCACTTTATGAGCGACCGTATTTTTGCGGCGTTGACTGGCGTCCCTGGCGCTTTTTCGACCAAGTTGGTTTATGTCACGACTAATCGTGAGCGTACGCAATTTAATTTAAGTTATGCTGATGCCGATGGTGCTCGTGAACAGAATATCTTTTCTTCTAAGCAGCCTATAATCTCGCCGGCTTGGTCATCTGATGGTAAAAAGCTAGCGTACACTAGTTTTGAAAATGGTCGCAGTGAAATATTCATTCAAGAAATAGCGACCGGTAAGCGTGAAAAAATAGCTTCGTTTAAGGGGTCTAATAGTGCTCCAGCTTTTTCACCTGATGATACGAAGATGGCAATGGTATTGTCACGCAATGGAAATCCTGATATTTATGTAATGGATCTTTCAACGCGAAAACTCAAGCGCATCACGAAACATTATGGCATTGATACTGAGCCACAATGGATGCCTGATGGTAAAAATATTATTTTTACGTCGAGCAGAATTGGCAAACCTCAAATTTATAAAGTGTCATTGGAGAATCTAAAGCCAAAGCGTATTACCTTTGAAGGGGATTATAATGCACGGGCAAGGGTGACACCTGATGGTCGTAAAATGGTAATGGTGCACAGAAATGGTGATGATTTTCATATAGCGGTGCAGAACTTAAATACAGGGATTTTACAAGTTTTAACGACTGAGACACAGTTGGACGAATCTCCTAGTGTTGCACCGAATGGAAGTATGGTAGTTTATGCAGCAAGTGAAGGTGATCGCAGTATTCTGGCAGCAGTTTCATTAGATGGGGATGTGAAATTTCGCTTACCGTCTAAGTATGGTGATGTTCGAGAGCCGGCTTGGTCGCCGATTTTGAACTAGCTGTTAAAAAGTTTTAAAATCTAATTAATTAAAAAAGTAAAAAGGAAATATTATGCAAAAACGTGCATTAGTTAAAACATTGGGTCTTACCTTTGGTGCAGTATTAATGACTGCATGTGCTAGCAATGGCGACATGGCAGAAGGTTCTGAAAATCAGCCACTTGAAGCAGCACAAGAAGTTCAAGAAACTGCAGAAACAACAGGTGTTGAAACACAAGCTGTTGTTGGTGAGCAAGTTGATGCGGCTGAATCAGCAGCTCAAGCAGCTTTGATGGAAGCGACAGTATTCTACTTCGATTTCGATAACACAACGATTAAAGCAGATAGCAAAAATGCTTTGATTGCACACTCTCAGTACCTTGCAGCTAATTCTTCAGCTCGCGTAGTATTGGAAGGCCATGCTGATGAGCGCGGTACTGTTGAATATAACCTAGCTTTGGGTGAGCGTCGTGCTTTGTCTGTAAGTCGTTTCTTACAAGCAAATGGTGCTTCTGCTTCTCAAATCGAAACAGTTAGCTTCGGTGAAGAACGTCCAGCTTTGATGGGTCATAGTGATGCATCTTGGTCTAAAAATCGTCGTGTTGAGATTAAATACCAGAGCAAGTAATTTCTTATGAAATATACCCTCTTATCTCTAGCGCTGACTATCTCTATGGTCAGTGCAGCGGAAGACGGTTGGGTAGCAGTGGGCCAAGCGCCTTCTGCTAAACCAGCAGTTCAGTCTAATGCTACTACTCAGTCTGATGCTTCACCACAGGCTACCGCTTCAACGACCAGTAATACTTCCATAAAGCCTAGTGCTTCAGTACAGCAGTCTTCTTTTCCTGTCGCAGGTCAGCCAGCGTCATTACAAGTTGAATTACTGTCGATGGTTGAAACGATGCAGCAAGAGATTGCAGAACTTCGTGGTACGGTTGAAGAGCAAAATCATAAAATAGAAATCTTACAGAAACAGCAACAGCAGCGTTATTTAGACTTAGATAAACGTATGTCTGAATTAATGCAAAACCCTGTTAGTAAACCCGTTGAAAGTACTGTTGAAGGCGTTCTGCCTGCTGACGATCTTTATGCGAAAGCTATGTCTCTGATTAAGAAGAAAGACTTCTCTAGTGCGTTGGTCCAGCTTGATCAATTTGCTAAAACTTATCCAAACCATAAACTAGCAGCAAATGCTTTTTATTGGTCAGGTGAAGTGCAGTTGGCAGAAGGCAATTATGAGTTAGCGATTAATCAATTTACGCAAGTTATTGAGAGTCACGGTGATCATAGTAAAGCGGCGGATTCACACTATAAGCTTGCAGTTGCGCATGATCGAAATGGTGAAACAGAAAAAGCGAAGCAGATCTTAAATACAGTTATTAAGTTGTATGCGGATAAGTCCGATTCTGTTGTTCGTTTAGCCGAACGTTATTTAAAACGCTTAAATTCAGCTGGCTAGCCCTGAAACGCTCCGTTTGTTAGTACGTTAACTTTTGCAAGTGCTTGTCTTTTATAGATTATTTTAAAAAAGTGCTTGCCAAGATAAAATAAAACAGTATTATATGCGTCCTCACTTAAGGGGTCGTTAGCTCAGTTGGTAGAGCAGTTGGCTTTTAACCAATTGGCCGTGCGTTCGAGTCGCACACGACCCACCATTTTAAAGTGACGCGTAGAAAGAAAATATGAATGTAAGTTGTTGAAATTATTGACATTTATATTTAAGTAAGTATACTACGCAGGATAGAGATCGGGTAAGGTAACTTACTTCCAGATTCTTAAAGAATTTGGGCCGTTAGCTCAGTTGGTAGAGCAGTTGGCTTTTAACCAATTGGCCGTGCGTTCGAGTCGCACACGGCCCACCATTATACTAAAGGGGTAAGCGTAGAGCTTACCCCTTTTTTATTGCCTGTCAGAAACTCGAGCCATCTAGGTGCTCTTGACGATATTCATTGTGATATACTACGCACCTTAAAAATCTTGTTATCTTAAAATTAGCACAGTAGGAAAGTTTTTTTGTATGACTACCTCCGTTATCAGTGAAGAATCACAATTCGTTCGTGATCACCTGAATTCTAAAATTGAGGCCGTGAAAAACAGCAGCGATGAAGATAAGGCTGCTCTTATAGTTGAGATCAAGCAATTGCTTGAACAAGAAAACGCGGTCATGGTCGCTCATTATTATACTGAGCCCGAATTACAAGCGTTAGCAGAAGAAACGGGTGGTTGTGTTGCCGATTCTTTAGAAATGGCTCGCTTTGGGCGTGACCATCCTGCAACAACTCTTGTGGTTGTAGGTGTTAAATTTATGGGTGAAACGGCAAAAATACTGAGTCCAGAAAAACGTGTTTTGATGCCAACGCTTGAAGCAACGTGCTCGTTGGATATCGGCTGTCCTGTGGATCAGTTCTCTGAGTTTTGTGATCAACACCCGGAGCGAACGGTTGTTGTTTATGCGAATACTTCGGCGGCAGTTAAGGCACGTGCTGATTGGGTTGTTACGTCAAGCATTGCTTTGCAGGTTGTCGAGCACTTAAAAGAGCAAGGTGAGCAAATTATTTGGGCGCCAGATAAGCACTTGGGCAATTACGTCGCTAAAGAAACCGGTGCTGATATGCTTTTATGGGACAGTGCTTGTATTGTTCATGACGAGTTTAAGGCAAAGGCGTTAACTGATCTTAAGGCGGTTTATCCTGATGCAGCTATTCTGGTGCATCCTGAGTCGCCTCAGAACGTCGTTGATTTAGCTGATGAAGTTGGTTCAACCTCTCAGCTCATTGCTGCTGCGAAGAACCTACCTAACAAGCAGTTGATTGTTGCGACTGATAAGGCCATTTTTTATAAGATGCAGCAAGCTGCTCCTGATAAGCTACTTATAGAAGCTCCGACGGGTGGTAATGGTGCAACCTGTAAAAGTTGTGCTCATTGCCCCTGGATGGCAATGAATGAGTTGGTGAGCTTACGCGATGTTTTAAAGCAAGGTCATCAAGAAGTTGTTGTTGATGAAGCGATACGAGTTGAAGCAGCTAAATCGTTAGGCCGCATGTTAACCTTCACGCCGAATAAATAACTCTGATCTTGTAAGTTGTTTAAATAAGAATCACTCAGTTTAATTATAAACTGAGTGATTCTTGCGAATCGGCCATCTGCTTCAAGCGTTGCTCCAATCCTAGTTTTTGTTGAAAATCATTTTGCTTATCTGCTAGATCAATAGCTTGCTGAAGTTGTCGTAGAGCACTATTTTTTTGACCATAAAGAAAGAAGTATTCACTTCTTGCGCGATAAGCAAGAATTAAGTTTTCTGCTTTGTGAGCTGTGTCAGATACCTGTTTCCATATGATAGGGTCTGTTCCGCGACGTTCTGACCAGCGTTTAATGTCAGGAAGTGCGCTTTTTGCTTGTCCATTATCTGTTTTGACTTGTGCAAGGCTAATTGCAATAGGATAATTGTCTGGACGCAACTCGTAGGCACTATTAAGCAAGTTGATTGCGTCTTCTCCCTTTCCTAAAGAGTTTAATGTTTCTGCTTTCAAAATACTTACGGCAGGTTGATCTGAATTCAATTCTGACACTTTATTTATATAATTTAATGCCAAGGCGTATTCTTTACGGTTTTTGTAAATCCAGGCTTGGGTATAGAGAAGGCTGTCGCGCTCTTTTTGTTCGCTTGCTTTACTATAAAGATTTGCGAAGTAAGGCAGCTGCTCTGTGCTAGGTAGGCGATAAAAAATACGAGCCCTATGTTGTAGGATTAAGAAGTTGAAGCTGCGTGTACGGGGTATTCTGGAGTAAGCTTCTGCTCGGTTGGCTGCATCTGAAATTCGGCTATCAGTAACAGGGTGAGTTAATAAAAACTCGGGTGGGCGTTCGCTGTATCTATTTGCTGAAAGCATTTGTTGGAACATGGAAGGCATGGCGTGAGGATCTAGCCCAGAGCTAACTAAGGTTTTCATACCACTTCGATCTGCTTCCCTTTCCCAGTCTCGGCTGTAAGCAAGTTGGCTTTGAGCAGAAGCCGCTTGGCTAGTCACGATTCCTGCAAATCCCGCATCAGCATTGTTACTCGCGATGAGCAGGATGCTGGCTAGTAGGCTGGCGATAGCGACTGGAGATTGTCTTTCTGCATTTTCTATCTGTCGCGCGAAGTGTCTTTGGCTTAAGTGGGCAAGCTCATGTGCTAGGACGCCTGATATTTCATCTTCATCATCAGAGTATAAAAATATGCCTGCATTAATACCAATGATACCGCCTGGGACAGCAAAGGCATTGAGTTCACCTTGATCGATCACAACAAATTCAAAGCGGTTATCTTTTACTTCGCTGTGTGGCGCTAAACGATATATAAGCTCTTCAATAAATGAAATGGTGATGGGATCGGTTATTGTATTGGCCTTAGCGCGCAATTGACGAAGCCAGGCGCGGCCAAGCAGGTATTCTTGCGACTGAGATACATAGCCTGAGGTTGAGTCGCCTAATACGGGTAGATCATTATGCGCGGCATGACTGTTTTGGAGTGCGAAAAGGGTATAAATAATTACGCACTTTAAATAATAGGTTATTGTGTTGCTGCGCAGTAGAGCAAAACGCGATGGCGAAAAAATAGCCATGTATGATTGAATCCCTTTATATTATGCAATTTTATCAAGTCATCTACTAATGATAACTCATTCTTAGATTCTAGCTTTGCTATAATGTTCCCTTACTTATGCCATGGGTGCCAATGTGTCTGACTTAACAAGACAAGAATTTACACTGCAGCTTGACCTTAAGGGGTTATCTTGTCCTTTGCCGCTATTAAAAATGAAGCTGGCATTAAAGAAATTGGAACCTGGGCAGATTATTTATGTCGAAACCAGTGACTCAGGTTCATGGCAAGATTTTCATAAATTTACAACAATAACGGATAACGAACTTATAAGCGCACAAGAGTGTGATTCTTCTTATCAATTTGTTATCAAAAAAGGATCTTAAGTCTTATGTTAAGTGTATTCAAGGGATGGATCGAGCGCTTTTTTTCTGATGAAGAAGCGCTGATATTTTTATTGTTACTTATTTCAAGTTTTGCAATCATTATTGGCTTTGGTCAAGTATTGGCCCCTGTATTTATCGCATTGATTATGGCGTATTTACTTCAAGGAGGGATGCAATTTTTTAAAGGTAAGGGTTTTGGTCATTTATTATCGACCATTATCATGTTCACACTCTTTGTGGGCCTTTTTCTAGCGTTATTGTTGGTTGTGATTCCGGCAACGATATCTCAGGCTGGTCAGCTGTTTTATGAGCTGCCAAACATGCTAGGGCAAGGGCAGGAATTATTAATGCTGTTGCCTGAAAAATACCCAGAGCTGATTTCCGAACAGCAGGTGCAGGATTGGATGAAGCAGGCTGGAACGGAATTAGCTTCGCTAGGGCAGTGGCTATTATCTTTTTCTATTCATAGTATTCCTGGTGCCATCACGATACTTATTTATGTGGTACTGGTTCCTATATTGGTGTTTTTCTTTCTTAAAGACGATCAAAAAATCACAGGCTTCTTTGTGTCATTTTTACCTCGTGACCGAAAGTTGATGAATACGATTTGGGCTGAGATGGAGCAACAGATTGCTAATTACATCCGCGGAAAAGCACTAGAGATATTTATCGTAGGGGGAGTGACCTATGTTGGATTTGTCGCCTTTGGTTTGGAGTATGCTGAACTGTTGGCCATTCTAGTAGGGTTATCAGTACTTATTCCTTATATTGGGGCGGCTGTTGTCACTGTGCCTGTAGCCATCATTGCCTATTTTCAATTCGGTTACAGTGAAACATTATTCTATTGCTTAATGGTGTACGGGATTATTCAAGCACTGGATGGGAATGTTTTAGTGCCTTTACTCTTTTCTGAAGTCGTTAACTTGCATCCAGTGGCCATTATTATTGCCGTTTTAGGTTTTGGCGGTATTTGGGGGTTTTGGGGTGTATTTTTTGCAATTCCTCTAGCGACGCTATTTAAAGCTGTAATTACGGCTTGGCCGCAGGCAATAAAGAAGGCAACCCCTCAGCAATCCAGCGATGAGGTATGATTGCTGCTTGTCAGCAAGGGCGCTGATGAGTAATATGCGCCTAGTTTGTTTCAATGTTTTGATCAAAAATTTTATGAATATATTTTGGAGTCTCGCAAGATGATTACGGGCAGTATTGTTGCGTTGGCAACACCTATGCACGATAACGGTGATATTGATTGGGAAAACTTGGACCGTTTGGTTGAGTTTCACATAAAAGAAGGCACCGATTCTATCGTAGCGGTAGGCACTTCGGGTGAATCTGCGACTCTGAATACTAAAGAGCACTGCGCAGTTGTGGATCGTGTGATCAAAACTGTAGCGGGACGTATTCCTGTAATTGCAGGTACCGGTGCCAATTCTACCTCTGAAGCCATTGAACTGACTCAAGAAGCCAAAAATCTAGGTGCTGATGCCTGCTTGCTAGTAACGCCTTATTACAACAAGCCAACGCAAGAAGGTTTGTTTCTTCATCATGAAGCGATTGCTAAGGCCGTTGATTTAGGCCAGATTCTTTATAACGTACCGGGTCGTACTGCAGTCGATATGCTACCTGACACGGTCGCTCGTATTGCAGAAATTGATCAAGTCATTGGTATTAAAGAAGCAACCGGTGATATGGTTCGTGCACAGCAAGTTATTGACTTAGTGGGCAATAAAATCGCTGTTTATTCTGGTGATGACGAAACTGCTTACAAGTTAATGTTGATGGGTGGTCACGGAAATATATCTGTAACAGCTAATGTATTGCCGAAGAAAATGGCTGAGTTGTGTCGTTTATCCTTGGCGGGTAAGGCTGAAGAGGCAGAGGCATTAAATGCTGAGCTTAAAGCAATGCACGAAGTCATGTTCCTAGAGTCTAATCCAATCCCTGTTAAATGGGCTTTGCACCAAATGGGCAGAATGACAGCAGGAATTCGACTGCCTTTAACGCCGTTAGCAGAGCAGTATAGAAATAACTTACAAGAAGTATTAACTTCATTCGGTTTGGTGAAATAATTGATGTTACGCGCTGTATTTTTGTTGTTGCTAGTAAGCTTAACCGGTTGTAGTACTCTGTTTGGTGATATCTTTAGTGATGAAGCTAAAGGTTATCAGAAAGCCAAAATTGCACCGCCGATGAAGCAGCTTGATGGTAAACCAGAACTTTCTATTCAGGATATGTTAGTGATTCCATCACTGGGTGTTAAGCAGCAGGCTAGCACGGACGTTAATAATGATGCCTCTAAGGAAGATTCCGATAAAGAATTTATAGTTCCTAAGCCACAACAGTTATTGGCGCTTGATGAAAAGCAAGAAGTTGCTTCTCTAGTTCAAACTCAAAGTGAAGCGCTTAATCCAAGATTGGAACGAGATGGTGCGGGTACTCAAATACTGCGTTTAGATGGTCGATTTGATTATGCTTGGGCTGCAATTGCAGATGCGATTGGAAAAACGGATTACACCTTATCAGATTTAAATCGATCCACTGGAACGTATTATATTTCTATCTTTGACCCAAAAGCAGAGAAAAAAGAAAAAAGTTTTTGGGCTTGGCTGACTAATGCTGACTCGTTGGGTGAGAATGTAGATTATCTATTAAAACTTAATCGTTCTCGTATTGGCGTGTATTTATCTTTGCAAAGTGATACTGAGACGTTAGCGGACGATGCCTTGTCGAAGAATGTCTTATCTGATATTGAAAAAAATCTTACGAAGTGAGATTTGCGTCATTAGGCAGTGGTAGTAAAGGCAATGCCACTGTTATCGAAAGTAATAACACGCGAGTTTTAATTGATTGCGGATTTAATCGTAAGCATACTCGTTTGCGCTTGCAGGAGCTTGATTTAGACCTGCGTGACTTAGATGCCATATTAGTTAGTCATGAGCACAGCGATCATGCTAAAGGCGTGGTGTTGGTGTGTGAGTCGATTAATAAGCCTTTTTACGCAACTTATGGCACCGCTCGCTCAGCGGGTTGGTTAAGCCATCCTCTATGGCGCTGCATTGATGGTAATGAATCCTTTAAGATTGATGAGCTGTCTATTCACGTTGTTGTTGTTCCTCACGATTCTCAAGAACCCGTTCAGTTTGTTGTTTCTGATGCCCAGTATAAGGTTGGCGTATTGTCGGATTTAGGGTCTTTAACGCCTCACGTTATTGATGCTTATCAGAATTGCCATGGCTTATTGTTAGAAGCGAATCATGATCTGCAGCTACTTCAGCAAGGGCCTTATCCACCGGCATTAAAGCGTCGAGTTGCGGGTGATTACGGCCACTTGAATAATCAGCAAGCAGCTGATTTATTATCAAGGTTAATATGGTCGGGTACTCAGCATGTATTGGCGAGCCATATCAGTGATAAAAATAACAGTTTAGAACTGGTAAAAAAGGAATTTGCTAAGGTTTTAGAGTGTGATTGGCAAGAGATCGATGCAGCCATTCAAGGCGAAAGTACCGGTTGGCGGCACCTTACAAATGATGTGGAATAACTGGTAGCCATTAGTCATACATTAGTCATAAATTAGTCATAATAGTTACTTATTCGCTCTCGTTGTATTAATTATCATCGTTACACCATTATATTTTATAAAAAGTTCCCCAACATCGTGATTTATTTACAACTATTTTGTTATCTTGGTTGAGTTTTGCCTGTAAAACGGGGCAAACTAGCGTCAGTGTTTCACTACCTCATCTAAACTTGATGATATTTATAAAAATTATTTAAGGAATTACCATGAAAAAACTATTAGCTACCGCTATTGTTGCGGCGACACCAATGATGGCTCAAGCCGATTTATTGTTCACGATTGATGCTGGTGCAAGCATGTGGAATGCAGAAGCTTCGGGTGAGGTTGATAATGGTATTGATGTTGGTAAAGATGGTTTAAATCTAGATTCTGAAAATAACAACGTTCTATTTATCTCTTTTGAGCACCCAGTGCCTGTTATTCCAAATATTAAAATCAAAAAGACTGATTTGGATTTAACCGGTGACGGTACTGCAAGCTATACATTCTTAAATCAAACCTTCACGGGTGCTACTTCTTCACAGCTTGATTTGTCTCATACAGATTTAACGCTGTATTGGGGCGTTCCGTTACCTATTCCATTTTTTGATATTAACTTCGGTTTAACAGCACGCCAGTTTGATGGTGTTGTATCGGTAACTGAAAAAGGAACTGGCACGACAGAGCAAGAAGATCTTAACTTCGTAATGCCAATGGGTTATTTGAATGTAGATTTTGATTCTCACTTTGGCGTTTACGCGCGTGCTGAATTAAATGCATTGTCTTTTGATGGCAATGGCGTAACGGATACTGAATTTGCAATTGGTTACACACTGCCATTGCCAATTCCTATGGTTGATATCAATCTAGAAGCGGGTCACCGAGCAATTAGCGTAACCACTGATGAAGATACTGTTGATATTGAAACAGATATTGATATGGCAGGTATGTTCTTTGGTTTGAATGTTTCAGTCGGTTTATAATTTACCGCTT
>CESF01101369.1_pt1 | contig 21562 bp, 20 predicted proteins | sample 356331 | NCBI WGS metagenome assembly CESF01 (sample SAMEA2621779, study PRJEB7988) | marine metagenome | biome: marine biome (ENVO:00000447); feature: surface water layer (ENVO:00002042); material: "saline water (ENVO:00002010), including plankton (ENVO:xxxxxxxx)" | depth 5 m
TATAACAAATCTATATCTGCGATTTGATTATCAACGGATACATCTTCAGCCATAACACCAACAGTTCGAGCTTTTAATCGCATATTGATGTCACGGCTAACAATTGTTACGTCTTTATCTAAATCCTTCTGAAGATACAGCGCATAGTTGATTATTCTATTGTCAGCATCACTTCCAATACCGTGCTTTAACTCTTTAGCCATTTCGAGTTGGGTATCAATTCCAATAAACAGTTTTCCTCGTTTAGCTGTTTCAGTAGAAGGCAGTGGAATGCCAGCTTCCATCTCTTCCGCACTATGCCCATTTATTATATCTTCAAGCATTCGAATACAAACACGAGCATCAGCACTTACAGATTTATTGGTTCTTTCTTTTAGGTTATCAAGCTCTTCAAGAACCGTCAGACAGATGTAAATATCATCTTTGTAGCTAAGAAGAGATTTTGGATCATGTACTAATGCAGATGTATCTAATACACGTGGACTTCTATTTTCATTTGAATTCTTCATATTAGTTCTCCTTTGAGAACAATTTTGATTAACTAGCATTTAAGATTTACCTTTGCTTATTATTTTTATTAGTGCTTTCTTGCAGGTTAAATCCTTGATTTATTTTTTTGTATAGCGGCTACTTTAATTAAGCGACGCCTAATGAAAGACAAGCTGAAGTTTGATTTAGATTAAACCTATAACTTAAATTATTAAGTAATCTCTTGGCTTTCGAAGAGGTCTGCACAAATATTGAAAAAAAGCTTGCAGTAATACCTGTTTTACCACAACCAGCGGGGCCGGTTAAGATCACTAGTTCAATACTTGGGTCAAGCAATGCATCAAGTGCCATTCCTTGATACACATTCTTTGGTTTAACGCCCCAAGCAGTATGACTCATCAAACGTTCAACACTGATATCTTTTAAAGTAATTTGTTTATCATCGTAGCTTGTTACTCGAGCCGCAAAGTGGTCGCTTTCATCTAAAATATATTCATTACAGAACACATCGCTAATCGTGCTTTTTGCCACATGGTGATAGGTATCTCGGCCTTGTTGTTCTGTTTCGCACTCACCAACATGTTGCCAAAAGTCGCCTTCAATTTTTTTATAGCCACTAGTAAGCAACGCTATGTCATCAATTAATTGGTCAGTTCTGTAATCTTCAACAAATTTAAGCCCGGCCCCTTTCGCTTTGAGGCGCATATTGATGTCTTTAGTTACAAGCACCACTTTGCTGTCGCTATGTTGCTTTTGTAAATGCACAGCACAATTGATAATTCGGTGGTCATTTTCGTTGCCTGGTAAACCTGAAATACTGTCTGCAAATAAATGGTCATTAACGATAATTAAGCGGCCACGAGAATCTGTTTTAGCCTTTTTGTTACTCGGGAGCGCGACACCCTGCAACATTTGCTCTGGCGAAGCGTCCTTTAGCACTTCATCTAAACCACGAATAGCAACACGGGCGTCACGGCTAACGTCATGTTTTCTATCTTTAATGTGGTCGAGCTCTTCTAATACTGTCATGGGGATAACAACATCGTGTTCTTGGAAAGATAAATAAGCGAGGGGTTCGTGGAGTAACACATTGGTATCAAGCACATACATTTTACTATCAAGGTTCGAAGCTTTTTCCATAGCACTTTCCTTACGTTTTATGATTTTTATGCTATACCAAATAAACTAAACAAGCGGCGGATGAAGCTATGGTTTATTCGTCAGGTATATACTCAGTTTAGTCTATTTACGACAAAAGTCCTTTTTATGACAAACAAATATATAATTATTTAACCGGTTAGAATACATACAATTTTTACCTTTAATAATGACTTAAAAAGGTTGACTAAATTTAATTGTGTGCGGCGAGTTTACTGCCTTGAAGTAGCATGGCGTTACAGGTAACATAGCCGCCTTTTTTCTTCATAGACGAGACATACATGAATTTTTCCTTAGGTCAGCGTTGGATCAGTGATACTGAGTCAGATTTAGGATTAGGCACCGTAGTTGCCCTTGAAGGCCGCCAGGTCAGCATTTTATTTCCAGCCAGTGGAGAAAACAGAGTTTATTCTTTAACAGAAGCACCTGTTACTCGTGTCGCATTTAATCCAGGTGATGTTATTCGCAGCGTTGAAGAGTGGGAATTAGAAGTTGAGTCAGTTGAAGAGCAAGGCGAGTTACTATGCTATCATGGCACACGCGTTGATAACGGTGAAAAAGCAAAGTTAAAAGAAACTTTTTTAGATCACTTTATCAAATTCAATAAACCACAAGACCGTTTATTTGCAGGTCAAGTGGACCGCTTTGACCGCTACACTCTACGTTACCAAACTTGGCAGCATCAGTTTGAGCGCCAACAATCACCTTTAAAAGGTTTAATTGGTCAGCGAGCAAACCTTATTCCGCATCAGCTTTATATCGCACAAGAAGTCGGTAAACGTTTTGCGCCACGCGTATTACTTTCTGATGAAGTGGGTTTAGGTAAAACCATTGAAGCAGGTATGATTTTACATCAACAAATCATCAGTGGCCGCGCTAGTCGCGTACTGATTGTTGTGCCTGAAAATTTACAACATCAGTGGTTAGTAGAAATGCTACGCCGCTTTAACTTACATTTTTCTATTTTTGATGAAGAGCGTTGCGATGAAGCCTTTGCTGACTCACCAAACGTATTTGAAACAGAACAGTTAGTACTTACTAGCCTTGAATTTTTAAGTAAGAAAAAACGCTGGTTTGAGCAAGCAACTCTGGCTGATTGGGATTTACTGGTTGTTGATGAAGCACACCATTTAAGTATCAATAATGGTAAACCAAGCACTGAATACCAACGTATAGCGGAGTTAAGCCAAGACATTCCAGGCCTTATCTTATTAACTGCAACGCCGGATCAACTAGGCCATCGCAGCCACTTCGCACGCCTGCAATTACTCGACCCAGATCGTTTCTACGACTACGATGCGTTTGTTGAAGAAGAAAGTAACTACAAAGAGGTTGCCGAAGCAGCCAACCAATTACTCGGTGAAAAAGGCCTTGATGATGCGTCTCGTGCAACATTAAAAGAGCTATTAAAAGAAACCGATATCACTGATCTTTTAGCCGAAGCAGAGAAAGGTGATGAAACGGCGCGCAACGAAATTTTATCAATGTTGTTAGACCGCCATGGTACGGGTCGCATTTTATTTAGAAATAGCCGTAGCGGTATTGATGGGTACCCAAGCCGTAAGCTTCATGCATACCCTATGGCAATGCCTAAACAATATAAAACGGCGATGTCGGTACTGGGTAACATGGGCGGCATTCAAAATGCTGAGCTAACAGCCCTTCGAGCTTTATTTCCTGAAAAGATCTTCCAAGAGTTTGAAGGTGAAAATGCTAGCTGGGGCGCATTTGACCCACGTGTTGATTGGTTAATCGAAACGTTAAAAACCCTTAAACACGAAAAAGTACTGCTTATCTGTGCTAAAGCCGAAACCGCACTTAGCCTAGAACAGATTCTACGTGAGCGTGAAGCGATTAAAGCCTCTGTTTTCCACGAAGGTATGTCGATTGTTGAACGTGACCGTGCAGCCGCTTACTTTGCCGACGAGTACGACAGCGCACAAATTCTACTTTGCTCTGAAATTGGCTCTGAAGGTCGTAACTTCCAATTCTCGCATCACTTAGTATTGTTTGATTTACCGCTCAACCCTGACTTACTTGAGCAACGCATTGGTCGTCTTGACCGTATTGGTCAAACTCAAGACGTAAACATTCATGTGCCGTATTTTGAAAACACCGCACAGGAAGTGTTATTACGTTGGTACAACGAAGGCTTAGATGCGTTTGAAACGACATCGACAACAGGGCAAATGCTGTATAAAGAGTATGGCGAAGAACTACTTGAGTTTATTGGTGCACACAATTGCGACGAAGAAGAGCTAGACCCACTGCTAGAACAAGTTGCTGGTCAAAATGCCAAGCTTCGTAAGCAAATGGAAAGTGGTCGTGACCGCTTACTAGAGCTTCATTCAAGCGGCCAAGGCCGAGCAGAAAGTCTTGTTGCTGATATCGAAGAGTTAGACGATCAATTTACACTACCAAGTTACATGATTAATGTGTTCGATACTTTTGGTGTAAGCCAAGAAGATAAAGGTGAAAATACCATTATCTTAAAACCAACTGAGCACATGCTAAATCCATCTTTCCCATGTTTAAAAGATGATGGCATCACAGTAACGTTTGATCGCAGCACCTCGCTTTCGCAAGAAGACGCCCATTTCATCAGCTGGGACCACCCAATGGTGCAAGGCAGCTTAGACATGATTTGTGATGATGACTTTGGTACTGCCTCTGTGGCGTTACTGAAAAACAAAAAGCTACCTGCTGGTACCTTCTTTGTAGAGCTCATTTTCATTGCTGAGGCGATGGCGCCTAAAGCACTTCAGGTTGGCCGCTTCTTGCCACCAACGCCTATCCGTATCTTATTAGATAAGGGCAGTAACAATCTGGCTGATAATGTTGCTTTTGACGCTTTCAATCAGCAGTTGTCTGCGGTTGGTCGCCAAACTGCAAGTAAATTAGCCAGCGCGCTACAAAGTGCCATTCACCCAATGATCACCAGCGCACAAGGCATGGCACAAACCAAGCTAGAAGCACTGCGTGCTGAATCACTAGAGAAAATGCAAACTGCCCTTGGTGAAGAGCAAGCTCGTTTAACGGCACTTAAACAGATCAACCCGAATATTCGTGATGAAGAGCTTAGCTTCTTTGATAAACAGCGTAGCGAACTCACGACTTACATCGAAAAAGCCCAAGTTAAACTGGATGCAATTCGTTTAATTGTCGTTTCACACTAACGTTAAATAGCTAAACTCAAAACTACAAACGCGATGTGCTTTCACATCGCGTTTTTTATTACCCTCACATTTACCTTACCGAAAAAAGGTGTACACTGTACACAACATAGATTAAATGGAATTAATGCTATGACACATGCAATTGAATTTATAGAAACCTCCATCTTCACTAGGCAAATAAAGCAAATTGCCACTGACGATGAGTTACGAAGTTTGCAAATTGAACTAATAGCCAACCCTCTAAAAGGAGAGCTAATAAAAGAGACTGGCGGGCTTAGAAAAGTACGAATGGCAACGGGTCACAAAGGTAAAAGCGGTAGCACCCGAGTTATTTATTTTGTTGCTCATTTAGAACGTATTTACTTTGTTTTGGCATATCATAAAGCAACTAAAACTACTCTTAGTAAGTCTGAAAAGGCACAGCTTAAAGAGTTAGTTATTAAACTAAAAGGTGAATAATCATGAGCTTATTTGATGAGTTGAAAGCTTCTTTACAAGAAGCTGTTGAAATTGAAAAACAAAAAGTCGCTCCTGCACGTAGTACTCAATTCGATATCGCAGATGTAAAAGCTATACGTATGAAACTGAACGTTTCTCAAGCTGAATTCGCTAAGGCACTTGGGACCAGTGCAGACACCATAAAAAGTTGGGAAACTAAACGAAGAAACCCAACTGGATTAGCAGCAAAAGTGCTGGCTACGATTCAAGATAACCCTAACATCTATTTTGAAATTGCGGCTCATTAGCTAACAGCAAAGCCATGACAAATGTTTATGCAAAAAACACCACAAGGGTAATAATTACGGCCACTGCCGCTAGCTTACAAAATAACTTAGCTAAGCTTTTATTTCTTTGTATTAAATCGTCTTTGTAAGCTTGCTTCAAATACACGGCTTGTAGGTCTGAAAAGCCTTTACAATGCGGACACTCTGGCTCACGGTCATTTACTTCTAAGCCACAACGTGTACAAGGTTTACTGCGAATTAAACCAAGGCGAAACATTCATTTGTCCTTTTCTTTAAACTCCGTAGCTGAATTTACTGTATCTTAGCTACTACTCGAAAACCAGCACTGGCATTGTGTATGCGCTCATACTCCTTTAAAATAGCGCCCTTGCATATCATCGAGGCTGGCTGTGTTACTCAATTATAATCCCCCAATGACACCTTATTTAAGTATTGTTTATCAAGATGATGACTTACTTATTGTGAATAAACCAAGTGGTTTACTTACTGTGCCGGGAAAAGACCCAAAACACGCTGACTGCCTTATTGCTCGCATTAATCGCGTTTTTCCAACGGCGAAAATTGTTCACCGCCTTGATATGGCTACCTCTGGCATTATTTGTTTAGCTATGCACAAAGAAGCGCATCGTAATTTAAGCATTCAGTTTCAAGATAGAAAAACCGCGAAACGCTACATTGCTCGTGTATTTGGTAAGCTTGAGCAAGAAACTGGATCGGTAGATTTACCACTTATTTGTGATTGGCCGAACCGACCAAAGCAAATGGTTGATCACGACAATGGCAAACCGTCATTAACCCATTTTAAAGTGCTTGAATATGAAGGTAATGCAACTCGTGTTGAGCTGACCCCAATTACAGGGCGTTCTCACCAACTGCGTGTGCATATGCTGTCATTGGGTCACCCTATTTTAGGCGATAAGTTGTATGCTCACCCCGAGGCATTCGCCATGGCTCCTCGCTTACAACTGCATGCCGAAATGCTAACCTTAGCTCACCCAGCCAGCGGTGAAACACTGATTTTTGAAGCTGCTCCTGAGTTTTAAGACAATTCGCTAAATATTTAATAAACACTGCCGATAACCTAGTTAATCACTGATTTAATTAATGACTCAGGTAATATCGGCATGAATTTAAAATCCTCACATCGCTTAGTTTACGCAGCCTGTTTTGCGTTGATTAGCAGCGTGAATGCAGCCGACTTTATCAAACCGACGCCTTGGTCAAGCTTGGTCACAAATGATATTCAACGTTTTTTACCAACTGACGAAGTGCGTCCCCTGCTTGCTGGTGAAGATGAGTTTATCAGCTTATATCGTCAATCGATGGCTGCAAGTCAACGTGGAATTGTGCTCATTATTCCCGATTGGCAGCACTTACCAACAAACAATGCTGGCATTAACTTTTTACGTAAACAGTTAAATGAAATTGGCTATGCAACTCTTGCCATGACTATGCCAGACATTGATTGGCACCCTGCTGACATGGCAATGCCTGAGAGCTCTGAAGACGCTGAAGAGTCAACTACGCAAAGCGATGAACAAACTGCTCCTGCCACGCCAGCCCAAGCACAACAAGCGCCTCATTTTGTTACAGGTGCACCCAATATTAGTGAAGCTGTGCTTGATGATTACAAGTTAAAGTTAATAGCCAGGTTCAATGCCTTGTATAACAGTGCAATGGATGAGGGCGGCAACATAATTGTTGTGGCTCAAGGTGCCAGTGCGGGGCTATTAATTGAGCACTATGCTAGCTTTCCAAATAACGAACTAAACGCCTTTATTAGCTTAGGGAGTTATTTACCCAACAGTATTCGTAACCAGCATCTCAATGCTACGCTATCGACCATCAGCCCACCGTTATTAGATATTTTCTATAGTGAGGGTAACCCTGACACGCTGCAAAGCGTAAAAGACAGGAAACGCTGGGTAAGAAAACACGCAAAATATGACTACCGACAAAGAGAGTTATTTGGTGTGCCTTCAGAGCCTGAGCAGCACCAGCGGCTGCTCAAAGAAGTGGATGGCTTTTTACGCCGCCTTTTTTAAATACTCATAAGCCGCTTGAATATCTTGGCTTTTCTTTACTGCGACTTCCATCATATGTTTTGGTAAACCTTGCGATACCAGCTTATCGGGGTGATGCTGAGCCATGAGTTTGCGATAGGCTACTTTAATATCTCGCGCAGAAGCATCATTGTTTAAGCCTAAAAGAGCCAAAGCTTGCGCGCGATTCATACCATTATTGGGTGGCACACTGTGCCCTCTATGTTCACTATGACTGCTGCGATTTTGCTGGCTTTGTTGACGTTGCTGCTCATAAAAGCGCTGTTGTTGCTGGCGAAACGCAAATTCGGCTTGGTAGCGCTTTAATAAAAATGCGAACTGAGTACGTGAAATACCTAATTGCTTACTCACCTCTTGCAAGAGCTGCTTTTCTTGATCTGCAAGGTGGCCATCAGAAAAGGCCATTTGAATTTGTATTTCGAGGAATAATTGCAATAAATCATGACGTCGGGCAAAGCGCTCCTTAAAGTCATGAACGGTTTCTTTTAATGAAAAGTCCGTTTCTTTACCGCTACGAAAGGCATCTTGAGCTTCACGGCGCTCATCGCCCGATAGGCCCATTTCGTCCATAAACAAACTTGCAGCACGAATATGCGTTTCACTAACGCGACCATTCGATTTGGCAATATGCCCCATCACTGCAAAACAGCTAGAAAAGAAAAGTGCTTGGCGTTCGTTAATGTCATCGCCTTTAAACAAACCAGAAAAACCACCTGCTTTATCAAAGTCTTGTTTTAAACTGCGATCGAACATATGGCCTAGGTATAAACCTAGTAAGGCACCAATAAACTTGCCAAACATAAAGCCAAAACAAAAACCGAGTACTTTTCCCCACATAATTTGGCAAACCTCTGTTGTTATTACAAAGTGAAACGCTGATTTATTTCATCGAGTCTGGCAGGCGTACCAATGTCATCCCACTGACCTAAATAAAGCTCAGTAGAAACTTGATGCTCTGTGAGTTTTTCTCTCAAAATGGGCCCAAGTGGACGAATACCTGCGCTGAGACCTTCAAAAAAATCAACATGATAGCGGCTTATACCCGAAAAAGTATACTTTTGACTATCTGGGCTTAGATGACTTAGAGCAAAATCACCATCAGGATTATGAGCAGGATTTTCAACAAGGACAATATGCGCCTCCCCTGCTTGCAGATGAAGCTGCATCAACGAAGTAACATCGTAATCAGTAAACACATCACCATTGATGACAATAAATTGCTCACCCAATAACGGCAATGCTTGAATAATACCACCGGCGGTTTCAAGACCCCCAGCCTGCTCTTGGCTGTAAGTGATCGATACACCAAACTGCGAACCATCAGCAAAATACTCTGTTATTTTGTCACCTTGCCAAGCAAGGTTAATGACAATATCGGTAATGCCTGCTTGGCGTAAGTTATTAATATGATGCTCTAATAATGGCTTGCCGTTAATCTTTAGCATTGGCTTTGGCATCGTTTCTGTTAGCGGCATCATGCGCTTACCGCGCCCTGCCGCTAGGATCATTGCTTTCATTTCATCTCTTTTGTTAAACGCAGCTTAGTCAGTGGGATAATAGTCTGCTCTATCCACTGGCCAAGGGCTGTTAACTCTGGGTATTCTTTACTGACATTACTGATGTATGTAAGAGTTGGCAGTACATTACTCAAATAGCCAGACTTACCGTCACGCAATTTCAAACGGCAAAATATACCTGCCGCTTTTAAATGACGCTGCACGCCAGTTAAATCAAACCAACGTTTAAACATCGTAAATGAGATGTCTTGCAAAAGCTTTTGCTCGCAAAATTCGTCATAAGCGTAATGTAAAAGGTAATCGAGCTCTTGCTCTGGCAACTTAAAATAGCAATCTCTTAATAACGAAACAAGGTCATAACACACTGGCCCTTGTACGGCATCTTGATAATCAATGATCGCCCATTGCTGTCCTGTGCGCATAATATTGCGGCTATGGAAGTCTCGGTGAACCGTAACAATCGGTTGTTCAAGCGCATTGTTAACTAATAGCTCACAAGCATCTTGCCACATTTGCAGTTCGGCATCACAGAACTTCTCACCAATAAAGTTATCGACTAACCAATCTCTAAAAATACTCAGCTCAAATTGTAAAAACTCGCCATCAAATACTTTCATATATTGGGCAGGTGGGATTTGCGCCCATTGTGCACTTAACTTTATTAAATGTTTGTAGTGTAAAGTGCGGTCTTCATCACCCAATAAATCTGCCAAATGAGTATTGCCTAAATCACTCAATAAAAAGAAACCTTGTTTTTCATCAGCCTGAAGAATTTTTGGTAACTTAAAACCGTGCTGAGAAAACACTTTATTGAGTTCTATATAAGGCGTGTTATCTAATTTATTGGGGTCTGAGTCCATGACAATATAGCTCTGTTCACTTGTATTTACGCGGAAATAACGGCGAAAGCTCGCATCCCCAGTGATGGCGGCTAATTGATACTCATCCTCTTTAAAGTGAGGATTTAAAAACTGCTGTAAACTTTTATAACGATTCATTTAGTAAGATATCTATTTTTCACTAAGTCAATTACTGTATTTGCCATTGTTTTCCTTTATTATGTCTAGCTTATATCCAACCAAAGAGCATTAAGGTCATTAAATGAGCAAAACCTGGGGCATAATGATGCTAAGCGTACTTAGCGCACCATCGTTCGCCGAAACTGAACTGACACACAATCTTTGTGGCACTTCAATGCAAACCAGAGCTTGGCAACCGCTCCCTGGCCTTGAACTTAATATGATCGATATCAAATCCGATGATATTGAACTATTGGGTACCCAAAGCGCAGAATTTACCGGTAATGTAGATATTAACACCCTAACGATGAATTTGTCCGCACAAAGTGCACTGATTGACAAACAACGTGGGTTACTTAATGCATCCGGCCCTATCGTTTATCGCGATAAAGTAAGCCAAATTAATAGTTCTGGGCTCAATGCGGATTTAAATAATTCTGAATTAAGCTTGCTTGGTGCTGATTATAAGCTCACCGACCAACTTGGTCATGGTGGCGCAGAAAAACTAACAGTAAACGAGTCTGGCTTAAACCTGATGAACGCAAGCTTTACTACCTGCCCGGGCGAAACACCGGTGTGGGCTATTGAAGCTGACGAAATTGATCTATCCAGTGAAGATGGTTGGGGCGAAACCCACAATACCGTATTACGGGTATTTGATATGCCGGTTCTTTATATTCCTTATTTTACGTTTCCATTAGATGACCGCCGTAAATCAGGCTTATTAACACCTAACTTCTCAAGTTCAGGCCGCTACGGTATTGAAACCATCACACCGTATTACTGGAATATTGCACCTAATTACGACGCCACCATTACGCCTCGCTATATGTCAAAGCGCGGTTTACAGATTATTAGTGAATTTCGTTATTTAACGGAGCAAAACAACGGTCTTATTGCTGTTGAATACTTAGATAAAGATGATGAAGAACCAAATGTTGACTCGCGTTATCTATTCCATTGGCAGCAGCAAAGCTACTTTGGTGAAAACTGGCGCGGTAATATAGATATTACTAACGTTAGTGATGATAACTACTTAACTGATTTAAATTCTGGTTATGCGACTCGCACAGATACTCAGTTATACCGCACAGGTTCACTAACTCATTTAGGTGACACTTGGCGTACCAATATCAAGTTGCAAAGTTTTGAAGTACTTGGTGATCACCGCGAGTCATACGCGGCACTGCCACAAATTAGCTTTTCGCAAACTGATGCGTATGATTTTTATGGCGTTGATTTAACCCTTGATGGTGAGCTTAGCTATTTCACTAATGATAACGCAGTCATTGATGAAGCAAGTCGTGTTCATATCGAACCGAAAGCAAGCTTTGGTTACCAAGAATATGCATGGTCATTTTTATCTGAATTCAGTTTACTGCATACAGAATATAACCAGCATGGTGATTTAACAGGAACCGACTACGACGAAAAGGTCACGCGTACCCTGCCAAAAGTGCGTTTATACAGCCAATTAAATTTTGAACGTGATACTGGATTTTTCTTTAAAGATGGTATTCAAACACTTGAACCACAAATTCAGTATTTGTACACCCCTAATAAAGACCAATCAAACATTGGCCTTTACGATACAACAAAATTACAAGACGACTTTTTTGGTTTATTTAGAGACCGTCGATTCTCAAGCATCGACCGTATTGCCACTGCGAACCAATTTACGTTAGGTGCGACAACCCGCTTATTTAGCAATGAAAACGAAGAAGTATTTAACTTTAGTGCCGGACAAATCTTTTATTTAAGTAATGACGCAAAACCTACAACACAAGGCATTAATGTTGATACTAACTATAATGCCTTGTTCGCAGCGCAAACCATGTTACATTGGCACCGTCGCTGGTATTTATCAGGTGGGATTCAGTACGACACTGACGGCAAAGATATTATTCAATCAAATATCACCTTAGATTATAAAGGTGACGATAAACAGCTCGTGCAATTGAACCATCGCTATGCAAATGATGTCTCAGGCAATACAATCGAGCAAATTGGTTTATTTACAAGCATTCCGCTATCGCAAGATTGGCAGTTTGTTGGTAGCTACCACCGCGATTTAGAAAGCGGTCGTAGTATTGAAGTTTTCAGCGGTCTTCAGTATGAATCCTGCTGTTGGGCGTTTCAAATCACAGGCCGTCGTCAAATCGAAACAGATTTGAACCAGGCGATTGGTCAAGAACAAGCAACTTTTGATACCAGTATTGGCTTCAATATCGTATTAAAAGGGCTTGGAAGTAAAAGCCGTTATGATGCACAAAAATTATTACAACAAGGTATTTTTGGCTATCGTAGACCGTATTTTCTTAATAACTAGTACCGCAGTACTATTAGCAAGAGTATTAGAAAAAGTATGAATTTAAAAAAATTATTAGCATCTGCATTATTAACAGTTGGCCTATGCCAAAGCGTTTTCGCAACACCTGTCGAAATTGACAAAGTCGTTGGTGTTGTTAACCAAGGTGTTATTCTACAAAGTGAAGTCGACACCATTATCAACCGTGTAAAAACTCAAGCAGCAGAGCAAGGTCAAGAGTTACCGTCTGATGACACGCTTCGAATTCAAGCTATTGAGCGTTTAGTAAACCAAACTCTGATGATGCAACTTGCTGAGCGAATGGGTTTAGAGATCTCTGACTCTCAGTTAGACCAAACACTAGAAAACATGGCTCGTGAGCAAGGCGGTACAATTGCGGATTTACGTCGTACTATCGAAGCAGCAGGTGAAAGCTATACAGCTTACCGTGAAGAAATTCGTAAAGAAATCACCACGCAACAAGTCATGCGTGCGAACGTTGACCGTCGTATTTATATCAGCCCGCAAGAAATCGATAACCTTCTAAAAATCATGGAAACCCAAGGCAAAAGTGCCGAAGAATACGATATCGGTCACATCTTGATTGATATTCCTAGTGATGCGTCAGCAGATGAAATCGCGAGTGCTAAAACTCGAGCAGAAAAGGTTATCGAGTTTTTAAAAGAAGGCAAAGAGTTTAAGCGTATCGCTATTTCATCTTCAAGTGGCTCAAAAGCACTTGAAGGTGGTCAGCTAGGTTGGATGGGTATCAACGAAATGCCATCGCTGTTTGCTGAAGCGGTAAAAGGCCATAAAAAAGACGATATCGTTGGCCCTCTACGTTCAGGTGCAGGTTTCCACATTATCAAAGTGCAAGATGTTCGTGGCCGCCAAGTAGTTGAAACGACTGAAGTTCGTTCACGCCATATTCTAATTAAACCATCAATAATTTTAAGTGAAGAAAAAGCCCGTGACATGCTAAAAGGCTTTGCAAAAGATCTACGTGAAGGCAAAGCAGATTTTGGCGAACTTGCTAAAGAATACTCTGAAGATCCAGGTTCAGCATTGAAAGGTGGTGAATATGATTGGACTGATCCAAGTACTTATGTACCAGAATTCAAAAATACTTTGCTTTCTCTAGATAAAAATGAAATCAGTGAGCCATTCAGAACTCAATTCGGTTGGCACATTGTACAGCTTCTTGACAAGCGTGTAGCAGATAAAACTGAACAAGCTAAGCGCAACCGCGCACATCAGCTACTGTTTAATCGTAAATTTAAAGAAGAAAGTTTCAACTGGCAGCAAGAAATGCGTGAGCAAGCGCACGTTGATATTTTCCCAACAGAATAAAAATTATGACCATTAGAATCGCAATTACCCCAGGTGAGCCAGCCGGTATTGGCCCTGATTTACTTATCAAGTTAGCGCAGCACCAGTGGGATGCCCAACTGGTGGTGATTGCTGATGGTGCGCTTTTAAAACAGCGCGCCAAATTACTTGGCTTAGATATCAACTTAATTGAGTTTGATGATAGCAAAGCGCCAAGCCTTGCACCTGCTGGCAGTGTTTACTTACATCAAGTGGATTTAGGCACTGACGTTGAAGTCGGCGTACTTAATGACGCTAACGGTCAATACGTGTTGGATACGCTACGTATCGCCAGCGAAAAAAACATGGATGGTACATTTGCAGCTGTTGTCACAGGACCTGTCCATAAAGGAATTATCAACAAAGCGGGTATCTCGTTTAGTGGTCATACTGAGTATTTCGCACAGCAATCAAATACTGCCGATGTAGTTATGTTGCTAGCAACAGAAGGCTTACGCGTGGCACTCGTAACAACACATATACCACTTGCTTATGTGTCTCGTGCGATTACTGTTGAACGTTTAAGTAAAGTGGCTACGATTTTAAACCATGACTTACAAACTAAGTTTGGTATTGAAAAGCCGCGTATATTAGTGTGTGGACTCAACCCGCATGCGGGTGAAGATGGCCATTTAGGCACTGAAGAAATTGACACCATAACGCCAACTTTAGAACATCTGAATAACCAAGGTATGAACTTAATTGGCCCATTGCCAGCTGACACCCTGTTTCAAGATAAATATCTATCACAAGCAGATGCTGTGCTTGCAATGTATCACGATCAGGGATTACCTGTGCTAAAATACAAAGGTTTCGGCAATTCGGTCAACATTACCCTTGGCCTGCCATTTATTCGCACCTCAGTAGACCATGGTACGGCACTAGATTTAGCTGGCACTGGTACTGCTGATGTAGGTAGTTTTGAATTAGCGATCCGCGAAGCAATTAAGCTCGCCCATGAAAAAGCACAGAATCAATGACAGATAAAGTACATTTAGGACACCGCGCTCGTAAGCGTTTTGGTCAAAACTTTTTAAACGATGACATGATCATCGACAAAATCGTCACGGCTATTGATCCTAAACCTGAAGACAATTTAGTAGAAATCGGCCCAGGCCTTGGTGCAATCACTGAGCCTGTAGCTGAATTAAGTGGCCATCTAACTGTTGTTGAGCTAGATAAAGACTTAGCAGAACGTTTAACGAGCCACCCATTTTTAGGGCCTAAATTAACAGTGCATCAAGGCGATGCAATGAAGTTCGATTTCAGCTCTCTGATCAAGTCTGACGAAAAGTTAAAGATTTTTGGTAACTTACCTTACAACGTTTCGACCCCGCTGCTATTCCATTTATTTGAGTTCGCAGATAATGTTGAGCACATGCACTTTATGCTGCAAAAAGAAGTTGTCAAACGTATGGTTGCAGGCCCTGGCAGTAAAGCCTTTGGTCGTTTAAGTGTGATGACACAGTATTACTGCCACGCAATGCCAGTGATTGATGTGCCACCTGAATGCTTTAAGCCTGCACCTAAGGTAGATTCAGCGGTTATCCGCTTGATCCCTAAAAAGCCAGAACAACGTTCAGCTAAAAGTACTAAGTTATTAAACACCGTTTGTTTAGAAGCTTTTAACCAACGTCGTAAGACACTGCGTAATAGCTTATCTAACTTACTTACAGCTGAAGAACTAACAGGTATAGGTATTGATATCACTCTTCGTGCAGAAAGCCTATCTTTACAACAATTTATTGATATAGCTAATTGGATTTATGACAACAAGCAGTAATTTAGGTTCTCCAATTAAGGTTTCGGTTGAAACCTTCTATGTAGAAGGTCAATCAGAGCCTGAACAAGATAAATACGTTTTTGCTTACTCAATCACCATTAAAAACCACAGCTTATGTAGCGCTAAGCTTTTAAGTCGTTATTGGTTAATTACCGATGCCAATGGTAAAGAAGTTGAGGTACAAGGCGAAGGTGTTGTTGGTGAAACACCCACTATTGCTCCTGGCGAAAGCTATAAATACACCAGTGGTGCTGTACTTGATACCCCGGTTGGCACAATGCAAGGTCATTACACCATGCGTAACGAGTTTGGTACTGAGTTTGAAGCGCCAATCGACGTTTTTCGTTTAGCCTGTCCAAACATTTTGCACTAGGTAACAATGGCTGATTACGCAATTGGTGACTTACAAGGCTGTTACTGTGAATTTGATACGTTACTCAAACGTGTCAACTTCAACCCAAGCCAAGATCACCTTTACTTAGTTGGCGATATTGTCGCTCGAGGCCCTGACTCACTCGCCTGCCTCGAGCGTCTTTATAAAATGCAAGGCAGTGTGACCATTACCCTTGGTAATCATGACTTACACCTTATTGCCTGTCATTATTTAAATAAACCAGCAAATCCTAAAGATAAGCTTGATGCTGTTTTTTCTAGTCCAAAACGCTCTGAATATATTCATTTTTTGCAACAACAGCCTTTAGCCTTGTGGCTTGAAAGCTACGACATGCTAATAAGCCATGCCGGCTTAAATCCAAATTGGTCGATTAAAAAAGCATTAAAGCGCGCTCGCTTTGCAGAAAGTTGCTATCAAGGTAGCGATGCCAATCATTACTTTGCCAATATGTATGACTCCCATCCATTAGAATGGCAATCAACGATGAGTAATGAAGCCAAGTTTCGTTATATTGTTAATTACTTCACTCGTATGCGTTTTGTAAATTTGCTCGGTGAGCTAGATTTCAGCAATAAAACCAGCGTTAGTGAAGATAGCTCAATACTACCTTGGTTTGAGCATCCGAATATTTCTGAACTCAATCAACAGATCACATTTGGTCACTGGGCCGCTTTAGAAGGTAAAGTAAACGCCGAAAATATTCATGCCCTCGACACTGGCTGTGTATGGGGAGGCGCAATGACACTCATGGAACTCAGCAAAAAAGACTGTTTTGTCGAAAAATCCCACTCTTTTATCTAAATAAACTGAAAAATAGCTGAACATCTGTTAGATTTATATAAATTAAAGTTGATTTAATTTAAAGCTAATTAAATTTAATTACTTAACTAATTGGCAACCTTGCCGATAAGTATTGATTAGTACTATTTTCTGGAATTACATATGAACTTGACCGTTAGACAGCGAATTTGGGGTGGCTTTATTGTTATTACGTTACTCCTGCTATTTATTGGTGGTAACTCGTTGATCAGAATTACCAACATTGATCAATCGACACAGCGAGTTAATCAGCTGTCATTACCGGCTCTCGACAAAAGTTATGAGTTGCAAGTTGAATTCATTTTGATGAGTAAGTCAGCGCAAGCGAGCTTTTACACTACATCACAAGATGAATTAGCTGCACTTAGAAAAAACTTTAACGAACAGAAAAAGCGTTACGATAACTCCTACCAAGATTTACAACAGGTAGTTAGTAACGATCCGAAACTGAAACAAAGCAGCCAAGAAGTTGAACAAACTTATAAACGCTTTGCTAAATCTGTCGATAACCTTTTTGCAGACAAACAAACTCAACTTGAGCTCAACAAAACACTGCGCACCCAGCTTGAAAACATCGAGATAAGTGCTGAAGATGCTAACTCTGTTGTACTTGATATTATTGATATTGATGGTCTTGAAGAAAACCACTCGCGTGCTTATCAAGCTGCCAATAACATGGAAAATAACTTCCAATCAGTAGTAACTAATAGCACAGACATGCTAACGGTTAAAACGCTTAATACCTTAGATATCATCAAAAACGAACAAACTTATTACCTAGAAGAAGTTGAACGAAGCCTTGGCCTTATCCGTCCAGCTATCATTGATAATAATGCGGATTTATATAATGACCTAAATGGTTATTTTGAAAGTCTTGCTGACAACGTTCGCGGCAACAACAGTTTATCAGCAAATAAAAAACGTTTAATTGATGCAATTGCACAAACTCAAGCTGAGCTAGCCAATGCAGAAAAATCAACCACTGAGGCCCTAAAGCAACTTAAAGAGCTTGTTGACCAAGCTACGGTTCTTGCCTTTGACTTACAACAAGATGTAAGTGGTAACGTATCTACTGCAACGATTTGGACTTGGATTGCCATGGTTATCGCCACTTTAATTGCTATTGCTGTTGCAGCAATTACTGTTAGCCGTATTACTAAACCACTTTCTGAAGTAAACCGTATTCTTGATATTGTTGCTAGCGGCGATATGACTCAACGCCTAGACGACTCTGCTAAAGACGAGTTCGGTGAGCTATCACGCAGTTGTAATACGCTAATCGAAAGTTTACGTACGCTTATTCAAGGTATTATCTCTCGCTCTACACAGCTTGCTGCAGCCTCTGAAGAGACTTCAGCAATTACTGAAGAATCTAGCCAAGCTATTCGTAATCAACAAGCGCAAGTTGAACAAGCTGCGACAGCAACCACTGAAATGAGCAGCACATCACAAGCAGTAAGCAGTAGCGCTCAACAAGCACTAAGTGAAATCAAGAACGCAGATAAAGAAGCTGACCGTGTTAAAGGTATTTCTTCGCAAAACAAAGCGACTATTGAACAACTTGCTCGTGAAGTGGATGATGCATCACAAGTTATCAATAAGCTACACAAAGATAGCGCATCAATTGGTGGCATCTTAGATGTTATTCGTGGCATTGCAGAGCAAACTAACCTACTTGCACTGAATGCTGCAATTGAAGCTGCACGTGCTGGCGAACAAGGTCGAGGCTTCGCTGTTGTAGCTGACGAAGTACGCTCTCTAGCGAGTAAGACTCAAGAATCTACGCAAGAGATCCAAGCTATGATTGAATCGCTTCAGGTTGGTGCAGAGGCTGCTGTATCGGCAATGTCGAAAGGTAAGCAACAGGCTGAGTCGTGTGTTGAGCAATCAGACCTTGCCAACACAGCTCTTGACTCAATCACCGCAGCCGTTGCGCAAGCTCATAACGTAAGTGAGGAGATCTCAACAGCTGCTCATGAGCAACAGCAAGTATCGCAAGAAATTAGCGAACGCTTAGAGTCGATTGTTGCAATCGCAGAGCAAACAGCTGAAGGCGCAAACCAAACCAATATTTCGAGTTCAGAAGTTGCTAAGTTAGCAGAAGAACTTCGTTTATCGGTAGATGCGTTTAAAGTTTAAGAAGCTGTAAACGAGCTACGATCTAACAAAGATAGAAGCCGTGTTTGTGAAAGCAAACACGGCTTTTTTATATGTATTCACTTTATAAGGTGTTATTCAGGCACAAAAAAACCGCAACGAGTGCGGTTTCTTAAATTCTATTGGCTTTTAAATTAAAGGCCAGCGCGGTCTTTAATAACAGCGATCAGTGGTGAACCACCGTGACCGTTTGATTCAGCCCATGCGATGTCTGCACCGTCTTCTAAAGAGCTTTTAGATAAGTTCTTAACGATGTATTCACCAGCATCCGCAGCGCCGCTTTCAATTGCATGACGAAGCATATTTTTGCCATTACATTTTACAGCATCAAAGATGTTACGAATTTTCACACGTGAGCTTTTCAGCTTACTACGTAAACGGTTTTTATCATCAGCTGCGATGTACTCACAGATAGAAACCGCTAATTGATCATCAGCTTTTGCTGGTGCTGTATACGCAACTGACGCTGAAACAACAGCCGCTGCAAGTAACATATTTGGTAACTTCATCATATTTTGCCCTTATGTAATACTTTCTTCTTACCAAGATTGTGTAATATTGTACCAACTAATTATTTTTACCGCAATAATGTTACGAATTTTTATACAGCGTTACAAAGGTATACGAGTAAGAGTTTTTGTTATCAGGCTGATGCTGTTCTTGCTCTACAACTGTCCAATTAGCAACACTTTCGTAATCTGGAAACTGCGTATCACCGGCCACTTCAAGGTCGATGAATGTTAAGTATAGACGATCTGCTTGAGATAGAAATTGTTCGTATATATTTCCACCTCCAATAATCATAACTTCTTCAACATCAGCAACCAATTCCAGCGCAGCCTCAGGTGAAATAACCACCTCAATACCCTCTGCGGTATAATCAGCATTACGCGTGATAATAATATTTTGACGGCCTGGCAAAGGGCGGCCTATTGATTCAAACGTTTTACGGCCCATGATCACAGGCTTTGCCATGGTTACTTTTTTAAAGTGTTGCAGATCGGCAGGTAAATGCCATGGCATTTGGTTGTCTTGACCAATTACTCGGTTATTTGCCATAGCAGCAATCATTGAAATTTTCACACTAAACCTTAATACTTTTTTCTTATTAATAAAAAGGAGCGCATGGCTCCTTTTCAGTTTTAAATTTTATCGTTGGTAGATAACTTCTACATCGTAGTCATCATCATCCCAGTCGTCATCCCAATCATCATCGTCTTGAGAGGTCGCTTTCTGATGATAAGTATCCCACTTAAATTCAACTTCTTCTTTCTCTTCTTCAGCGAATTTCTCTTTCGGCATACTATCAAGTAGCGCCATAATGTCATGACAAAGTGCTTGAGTATTTTGTTTATTCGCAGCAGAGATACGGTAAACATTAGCCTCTTCACCTAGCTCTTCGGCAATTTCATTACACAGGGCTTCAGCTTCACCTTCTGGTAATAGGTCAATTTTGTTAAACACTAACCAGCGCGGCTTTTCAGCAAGTTTAGGGCTGTATTGGTGCAGCTCATTAATAATCGCAAAGGCATTATCAACCGGATTTGTGCCATCAACAGGCATAACATCAATGATATGCAGTAATACACGACAACGCTCTAAGTGCTTTAAGAAGCGAATACCCAGGCCAGCACCATCTGAAGCGCCTTCGATTAGACCAGGGATATCAGCAATTACAAATGACTTATTAGCGTCTGGGCGTACTACACCAAGATTAGGAATAAGCGTCGTAAACGGGTAATCAGCCACTTTTGGTTTAGCTGCAGAAACACTGCGGATAAACGTTGATTTGCCGGCATTTGGTAAACCAAGTAAGCCAACATCCGCAAGTAGCATTAGCTCTAGGCGTAAGCTGCGAACTTCACCAGGTGTGCCTAGTGTTTTTTGACGAGGCGCACGGTTTGTACTTGATTTAAAACGTGCATTCCCCAAGCCATGGAAACCACCTTTTGCAACAACAACCTTTTGACCATGCTTGGTCAAGTCACCTAATGACTCTTCAGTATCAACATCAATGATACGTGTACCCACAGGTACTTTAAGCGTTAAATCAGCGCCTTTTTTACCAGTCATGTTACGGCTTTGACCATTTGTGCCGCGCTCTGCTTTATGAAAACGCTCAAATTGGTAATCAATTAACGTATTTAAGTTTTCATCGGCTTGTAGATAAACGCTGCCGCCATCGCCGCCGTCGCCGCCATCAGGACCGCCATCTGGTACATATTTTTCACGTCGGAAAGATACGACACCGCTGCCGCCATCACCCGCGTCACAACGAATTTCTACTTCATCTACAAACTTCATGATTACTCACTTTAAGATTGGCTTGTTAATAACTCTATTATATACCTAAGTGCCCTATTCAGCACCCAATGCCAAGGTGCTTAGGTATATATTTATACGCACTATTATGTGCCTTAAAACAAAAAACCCCGCAAAGGCGGGGTTTTTCAAATATCGAGATGATTACTCAGCTACGATATTTACGTATTTACGGTTTAAAGGACCTTTCTGTTCGAATTGAACTTTACCATCTGCTTTTGCGAAGATAGTGTGGTCTTTACC
>CESF01139005.1_pt1 | contig 21549 bp, 23 predicted proteins | sample 356331 | NCBI WGS metagenome assembly CESF01 (sample SAMEA2621779, study PRJEB7988) | marine metagenome | biome: marine biome (ENVO:00000447); feature: surface water layer (ENVO:00002042); material: "saline water (ENVO:00002010), including plankton (ENVO:xxxxxxxx)" | depth 5 m
GCTTAATTATATCGTTTGGTATTATGGCTTTGGTTGGGATTTTGACCGCTATTGATGGAATTGAAAGCAGCCTAGTGAAAAACTTTAGCTTTATGGGTGCGAATTCATTTAATATTCAAAACCGATCTTCTGGTTTTATGCTTGGAAGAAACAAAAAACGTGTATATTATGAATCAATATCTTATAAACAAGCATGTGAGTTTAAAGATCGATTTGAGCAAGATGCGACAGTTTCCATTAATTCGAATAATTCATGGACTGCTATTGCTAAACATCGTTCAGCTAAAACAAACCCTAATTCATCTATATTAGGAGGAGATGAGTCCTATCTACGTGTTACCGGATATGAACTAAAAAGTGGTCGAAATATAGCAGTAAGTGATGTCGAAAGAGCATTACCGGTTGCTGTTATTGGCAAAGAAATCAAAGAAACATTATTTGGTAGTCAAGATTGTTTAAATCGGTTTATAAGTGTTGGCGGAGTTAAATTAAAAGTAATTGGTTTGTTATCTGAGAAGGGAGGAGCTTTTGATTTTGGTGGAGATCGTATAGTTCTTATTCCGGTATCTTTGGCAAGAGTCAAGTTCTCTCGCCCAAATTTGAGTTACAACATTGGAGTTTCTGTCGAGGATGTGAATGGTATGGATGCCATGGTTGATTATTCAAATGTTATTTTTAGACAGGTTCGACGTTTAAAAGTTAAAGAAGAACCAAATTTTAGCATCATCAAATCAGATAGTATTTCAAAGGCATTGCTGGAAAATCTTAGTTTGATTTTGCTTGGGGCTATTTTCATAGCTGCAATTACATTGGTAGGAGCAGCTATTGCTCTAATGAATATTATGTTAGTCACAGTCACTGAACGTACCAAAGAGATAGGAACACGAAAAGCTATAGGAGCAAGAAGTTCGACTGTTCTCAATCAATTTATTATCGAAGCAATTACCATATGTCAGATTGGTGGATTAGGTGGAATAGTTCTTGGTCTAGCCATGGGAAATTTAATTAGTAATTATATTGGTGGGACTTTCATAGTTCCCTGGCGGTGGATTTTGCTGGCATTAGGTGTATGTACCATGGTAGGGTTGAGTGCTGGTATTTGGCCAGCTCGTAAAGCTGCACGAATTAATCCAATTGAAGCACTTCGTCATGAATAAAAAAAATCCCGACCGAAGTCGGGATTTTAGCATTTATTCAAAAGAATAAAGTATAATTACTCTTGTATTACATCTACATCAATTTCCACAGATACTTCTTTGTGGAGGTTAATTGATGCTTTGTAAGCTCCGATGTTTTTCATGTCTGGAGCAGATATTTTTCGCTTATCTACTTCAAAACCACGATCAGCCAAACTCTTAGCGAGTTGGAGTATAGTTACTGAACCAAATATCTTTCCATTCGAACCAGCTTTGGTTGGAATAGTGATTTTAATGTCTTTCAGTTTTGCTGCTTGAGCTTCTGCATCAGTTTTTACTTTCGCTTGTTTGTGAGCAGCCTGTTTCACATTCTCATTTGCCATTTTAATAGCAGATGGAGTAGCAATTGTAGCTAGCCCTTGAGGGATTAGGTAGTTTCTACCGTATCCGTTTTTCACTTCAACGATATCGTTCTTATCACCAAACCCTTTAACATAATCTTTTAATATTACTTTCATTTTATTTTGAATTACGGGTTTGAATTATTTCATTTCATCTGCAACATATGGCAATAATGCAATGTGTCTGCACCTTTTGACCGCTACTGCGACTTTTCTTTGATACTTTAACGATGTTCCTGTAATTCTTCTAGGTAGAAGTTTCCCTTGTTCGTTGATAAATGCCATCAAAAAGTCAGGATTTTTATAATCAATGTACTTAATGCCACTTTTTTTGAAACGACAGTATTTCTTTGGTCGTACAATGGGAGTTCTAGTATATCTTTTTCTTTTTGCCATCTTATGATTCCTCCACTTCGTTAGTAATTGATTCTACCTTAGCTTCTTCCATAGGAGTAACTTTTGCAGCAGATTTTGCAGCTGGAGCTTCTTCTTTTTTAGGCTTTGGTTTGTTAAATTCTCCGTTTCTTCTTCTTTCGTTGTACTTCACTGCATGCTTTTCAAGTTTAGTAGTAAGATAGCGTAAAACTTGCTCATCTCTTCGATAAGCGAGTTCAAGTTTATCTACAATCTCTGCGTCAGCATCTGCAGCAAATTCGAAAATCTGATAGAAACCAGTTGTTTTTCTTTGAATCGGATAGGCCATTTTAGTAAGCCCCCAATTTTCTTTGTGGATGAGCTCTCCACCATTTTCTGTAATCAGCTTCTCGAAGGAGCTTGATGCATCTTGCAACATTCTCTCGCTAAGCACGGGTGTTAGTATGACCACAGACTCGTAATTTGTTTTTGCCATTTTATAAACGTATAAATTTTAAGGGGTGCAAAAGTAATTTTTTTTCTTAATTTTAGAAAAAATTATTCTACTTATTTAGATTGTGTTTGTCTGCTCATTTCTTACAGTTAGTTTAAATAACTTTCTCTATTTTTTCAACACTGCTTGTTTATCCATTTTGTGAGGCTATACTTTGCAATAAATTACCATGGGAAGCTACATTGTAAGTGCTAGAAAATATCGACCAGTATCGTTTGATGCAGTTGTTGGTCAAAAGCACATTACTGAAACTTTGGTGAACGAAATAACCAATAACAGACTTGCACAAGCCTTCTTATTTTGTGGGCCACGTGGTATTGGTAAGACGACATGTGCTCGTATTCTTGCCAAAGAAATTAACAAAAATACAGTACCCGAAGGATATGATTTTTCGTATAACATTTTCGAATTGGATGCAGCATCCCACAATTCGGTAGATGATATCCGATCACTAGCGGATCAGGTAAGAATACCGCCCCAGACGGGAGAGTACAAGGTGTATATTATAGATGAGGTTCATATGCTTTCTCAGCAGGCATTCAATGCCTTTTTGAAAACCTTGGAAGAACCACCCAAATATGCCATCTTCATTCTGGCAACTACCGAAAAGCATAAAATCCTTCCTACTATATTATCCAGATGTCAGGTATTCAATTTTGATCGGATACAGGTGTCGCAGATTGTAAGCCATCTCCAACAGATAGCTCTAGAAGAAAAAATATCGGCTGAAGAAAGTGCTCTGCATTTGATTGCTCAAAAAGCAGATGGTGCCATGCGAGATGCCCTATCTATTTTTGATCAAATGGTAAGCTTCGGTGAAGAAGGAAAGGTAACCTACCAAGCAGTTCTTAATAACCTTAATATTTTGGATTATGATTATTACTTCAAAATAATCAATTACTTTTTAAAAGGAGATATTAGTGGGGTATTAGTGTTATATGATGAAATTCAACGCAATGGTTTTGATGGTCAATTGTTTCTCAATGGTCTGGCTAATCATTTGAGAGATTTATTAGTGGCTCAGAATGCTTCAAGTCAACAATTAATTGAAAAGTCCCAAGAAATTGCCAACAAATATTTAGCTCAATCCAAGTCAGTCACCCCATCATTTGTGGTAAATGCCATTAATATATTGGGAGAGGCAGACATGAACTATAAATCAAGTCAAAATCAACGACTTCATGTAGAATTGTGCTTAATCAAACTGGCCTCACTTCAACATGCCATAGACGTGACTAAAAAAAAAAGCCTAAACGCATAGTCCTCAGCGAATCAGGTTTTTACAGTCATTTATTCGAACCATCGAGTGAAGAAGATTCTAACGTTCCTAAAATCAAAGAAAATTCCTCGCTAACGGATGATCAACACATCCAAGAAGTTGTCCGTATTGGAGGCCTGAAAAATATGATGAATACGGTAGGATCAAAAACTCAACTCTCAGACTCTCAATCCATTTCTTCTCCTTCAATAAAACCTTTAAAAGATTCTCTCAAAGATCTAACATTAGAGGATGCCAAACGGCTGTTCATTTCGTATTCACATGAGCTGATCACTCAAAAAAGAACAAGTTTGGCTGCATTCTTTGCAGATCCATTATTGATAATTAGAGAGAATAACACAGTCATATTCACTGTTGGCTCTAAGATTGTCGAGTCTGATATTACAGAGGAAACGGATAAGATTATAGCCCACTTTGAAACTAGTGGGTATGCTCTTAAAAGTCTAACCTGTAAAGTAAATGCCAAGCAGATTAGTGAGTATAAGGTGTTTTCTCCCAAACAACAATTTGAGGCACTGGCCAAAGATTATCCAAAACTGACAGATTTTGCCGAGCGGTTTTATTTAGATTTTGATTGAGATTTTAGGATGTGTTAGTTCTATACTTGAGCCACAATAATCAAATTAGGATTAAAGACTACATTGTGCCAGGTGCGGGCAGAGCAGAATAGGACTATTTTTTTAAAGAATACGTATACCCACCAGCCAATTTTACGAACGAATTCTAAATAAGGGTTCTGGTTTCTAATAAGCCCTCCATATACTTGGGTGTCTGAAAAACCTATACTGCTCATTACTTGTAGGGCCGAGCTTTTATTCAAAAAAGTTTCATGGCTAATATCGCCATAAGCAAACAAACTGGTATGGGGAGCATCCATGTTAGGGGTTCTTAATATGATTTTTCCACCGGGATTTAGGCATTTTTTTGCCTTAGTCAAAAAATCCATAAGTTCATCTTTGGTAAAATGTTCGATAATGTCCAAACCAACTAAAACATCTACTTTTTCATTTTTAGCAAAAAAGCTATCAATATCTATGCAATGAACATTTTTTATACCTAACTGATGGGCTACTTTAATTTGTTCTTGGCTTAAGTCATATCCCGATACGTTTTTGTAACCTGCATCTATGGCAGGTTTTACAAAAGTTCCAAATCCACACCCTAAGTCTACTATTTTAGCATCCTTATTTGAGGGTAGTATGTGAATCAATTCCCGGTGATTGTGATGGGATTGTTGTATCAACATAGCTGCATGATCAATTTTAAGTTTATTGACTTGAGTACTAAAGTAATTATTGTAAATTGTGTCTCGGTATTGGAGCATGTATGCGTGCAAACTTATGTTATTTTTGTTCGATGCTCAAAAGCTATTTTAATAAAAATGTGCTAGAGGCTGGTTGTGATGAGGCTGGTAGAGGTTGCTTGGCTGGTCCTGTATATGCAGCTGCAGTAATTTTGCCACCTCGGTTAAGAATGCCACTATTAAATGATTCTAAAAAATTATCATTAGCAACTCGTAATCTTCTTAGAGAACAAATTGAAAAAAAGGCTGTCGCATGGGCTGTAGCGAGTTGTTCAGAACGAGAAATCGAAAAATACAACATCCTGAATTGTAGTATTCTTGCGATGCAACGGGCGGTACAGCAATTGTCTACACGACCTGAGCATCTTCTAATAGATGGCAACCAATTTAAACCATTTGATTTTTACAGCTACACTAATATTGTAAAAGGAGATGCTAAGTATAAGAGTATTGCGGCTGCTAGTATTTTAGCAAAAACACATCGGGATGAATATATGATTCAATTAAGTGAAAAGTATCCTGAATTTGGCTTTGAAAAACACAAGGGATATGGAACGAAAAAACATTTAGAGGCTATTCAAGAATTTGGCTATTTGATTTGTCATCGGAAGACCTTTCAATTGAAAAATTTGAATCCAAAATAGGGGCTTTAGTTAATGTTGATAAAATCTAATCATTGGCTTCTACCTTTGTTTTAATTAAATGGATAATTACCCTTCCATCAAAGAACGAGCAGACCTATCTAACAAACAGAAATGGTACGCTATCATCTTTGGAGCAGACACCCAAGAGGGTAGGCGATTTGATATTTGGTTATTATGGGCCATTCTGTTTAGTGTTTTAACATTAATGGTAGATAGTGTGCCAAGCATTCATGCTAAGTATGCATTACAGTTAAAATATATTGAGTATTTTTTTACGGGGGTATTTACTTTGGAATATTTAGCTCGATTAAAAGTTAGTGAAAATCCAAAGAGTTATGCAATTAGCTTTTGGGGAATTATTGATTTGGTGAGCACCATACCTACTTATTTAACATTCTTTTTACCAGCATCTCAGTTATTTAGAATTTTGCGTACAGTTCGACTACTTCGAATTTTTAAAGTACTTAGACTTACCCGCTTTATGGGAGAAGCACAAGGAATGGGAGTTGCCATTAAACGAAGCAGTGCTAAGATAACGGTGTTTTTTGGAGTAGTGTTGGTGATTGTAGTAGTTATGGGTACTATTATGTATGTAATAGAACCATCCGATGCAGGATTTACATCAATTCCCAGAAGCATATATTGGGCTGTAGTAACACTAACTACTGTTGGTTATGGGGATATCGCACCTGTAACAGGGTTGGGTCAGTTTTTGAGTGCAGCACTCATGATTTTGGGCTATGCTGTGATAGCAGTGCCTACTGGTATTGTAAGTGTAGAATTAGCTCAAACTAATGGAACACTTGTGTGTTCTACATGTAATCATTCTGAAAAAGATGCCTCTTCTAGCTTTTGCAAAAAATGCGGGACACCACTAAAGAAATAGCTGATTATTACTACAATGAAGAAGGTTATCTTGTTTTCACAAGAGCTTTTCACCTCAAACGAGGAACATGTTGTGGTAATAAATGTCTCCATTGTCCCTTTGATCACATCAACGTAAAAGTCAGAAAATCTAACTGAAACTAATACTCTGGACGGGATGTATTCGGTGAATAATTCGCACAGGGATGTATGTGAATACAAAGCACACAAACAAAGCTCCAAAGTTAATGTAAAGTAAATAATCCCAGGGTAGATAAAAGGGTACAGCATCCATGTAGTAGGTCTCAGCGTTTAGTCTAATTAGCTTATATTGGTTTTGAAGGTATGCAAAACTTAAAGCAATTCCATTTCCAAGAATAAGTCCTGCTGACAAAATAAACCCTCCCTGCCAGTTAAAAATAGTTCCAATACTAGATGATTTAGCACCCATCGACTTTAGAATGCCAATCATAGGAATACGTTCGATGATTAAAATCAGTAACATAGTAATAATATTAATAATGGCAACGATAAACATGAGTATGATAATAACTAGTACGTTGGTATCGACGATATCAAGCCATTGAAACATGGCTGGATATAAATCCTGAACGGTATTAATTGAGTAGGTGTAATCAAAAAAACTTTGAAGTTTTTTTTGAATAGTTGTCATATGCTCAGATTGATCAACATTAATTTCATATCCAGCAGCTTTTGAATAGTCATTGCATACTACACGTTGTATCGATCGAAGGTGTGCGATTGCAAATTGTTTGTCAAATTCTTGGAGTCCTGTGTTAAATATTCCGGATACCAGAGGCATTCTTCTTCTTACATTGGACTGATCAATGAAGTAAAGATTTACCCTATCACCTGTATCGAGATTTAATATTGAAGCGGTGTATTCAGAAAGTAAAATATCATGAGAAATCGTGGTATCTGTGAAGTGAGGAATCTTACCTTTGACTAGATGTTTTCGATAAAAAGAATAATCATAATTAGCAGGTAAACCCTTTAGAATGATGCCTTCTAACGTGGTATCAGATTTGAGAATACCTGCTTTATTAATAAAAGGAAAAATAGATGACACATTTTCTTCTTCTTCAATTTTTTTAATTAGCTCGTAGTTTAAGTCAAAGAGGTTAGTTTCGTTTCCAGATGCAAGTTGATATCGGCTGACGCTAATATCACCTGCATATCCTTTTACTTTTTCTCTGATTTCTTTTTTAAAACCCAGTAAAATACCAAAAGCAAGAATAACTACACATATACTGATTGATACTGCAGCAATGGACAATGAAGTGATCGTTTTAGTAAACGAATGTTGGGTATTAAAGCTCAGTTTTTTAGCGATATGGTATCCTAATTGCATACTTTTGACTTACAAGATTAGAAATAGAAATGAACAAAACAGAACTTTTCACTTTTTTGATGATAATTTTTATTGGCTTTTCCTCCATAAGCAGTAACCCAACAGTGGTGAAAAAGCAACGCATTATTTTAGGTGCTGAGCAATTGGATAAATATGTTTCCAAGTTAGGAAAAAAAAGAGTAGCACTTCTTGTGAACCAAACTTCAACCGTTGGAAATATCCATTTGGTTGATACGCTGCAAGCAATGGGTGTTAATATACAGAAAGTATTCGCACCAGAGCACGGATTTCGTGGTGATCATAGTGCGGGTACTGTTGTTAAGAATGGATTAGACAAAAAAACAGGTTTACCTGTAGTTTCACTTTATGGGAAAAATAAAAAACCAACAGCTGAAATGTTAGCAAATATTGATGTGATTGTTTTTGATATTCAGGACGTAGGAGTACGTTTTTATACTTACATATCAACTATGCATTATGTGATGGAAGCTTGTGCAGAACATGGCAAAGAGTTGATTATCTTGGATCGACCGAATCCTAATGGATTTTATGTTGATGGTCCAGTATTGCAAAAAGAATATGCTTCGTTTATTGGTATGCATCCGATACCTATTGTTCATGGTTTAACCGTAGCGGAATTAGCATTAATGATTCAAGGAGAGAACTGGTTAAAAAATGACATAAAATGTAATTTTAAAATAGTACCGTGCAAAAATTACACGCATGACAGTTTATATCAATTACCCATCAAACCATCGCCCAATCTTCCCAATATGAATTCAGTTTATCTGTACCCATACTTGGGTTTGTTTGAAGGAACAAATGTAAGCATAGGAAGAGGAACACAAACGCCATTTCAGATTGTGGGTCGTCCGGGATTTAAAGGGAATTTTTCATTTACTCCTCATAGCATACCTGGAGTTTCGGATCATCCGAAGCATGAGGGTAAAATATGCGGTGGTTTTGTTGTGAATGATGCTAAACATAAAAACTTTTTTGTCAAACCATCCCTTAATTTAGACTGGATTTTACTTTTTTACAATCAAAACACAATTGAAAATGGGCCATACTTTAAAAATTTTATTTTTAAACTTATGGGTAATTCATTGTTCAAAGAACAAGTTATAGCTGGACTCTCGGCCCAGGAGATAAAGCAAACATGGCAACATGACTTAATAAAATACAAGGCCATCAGAAAAAAATATCTTTTGTATCCTTAGTAGTTGTTAAAATCAAAAAATAACAACATATTTGCAGCCCTAAAAAATAGAGGTATGTCTAGAGTTTGTGATTTAACAGGAAAAAAAGCAATGTCTGGGAACAATGTTTCTCATTCTAAACGAAGAACTAAAAGAAGATTTTATCCAAATCTTCAAACAAAAAAGTTCTACTTGCCTGAGCAAGATGAGTGGATTACACTTAAAGTGAGTACTTCTGCTCTAAAAACAATCAACAAAAAAGGCATCAGTGCTTGTTTGAATAGTTTATTGAAAAACGGAAGAATATAAACCATGGCAAAGAAAGGTAATAGAGTTCAAGTAATATTAGAGTGCACAGAACAAAAGGGTTCAGGTGTTCCAGGTATGTCTCGTTACATCACCACTAAGAACAAAAGAAATACAACCGAACGTATTGAATTAAAAAAATATAACCCTTACATGAAAAAAGTAACGGTTCATAAAGAAATAAAGTAAGATGGCAAAAAAAGTAGTAGCAACTCTCAAAAAAGCAGGATCTGGTAGAGATTGGGCAAAGGTTATCCGATGTGAAAGATCACCAAAGACAGGTGCGTATGCATTTAGAGAAGAAATGATGCCAACGGAATCTGTTAAAGAAGCCTTGGCTAAATAATAGCAACGTTATTGTTTTAAATAAATAAGCTTCCTACTTTTGATGGGAAGCTTTTTTGTTTTTATATCAATGGGATTATTAGACTTTTTTAAAAAGAAACCAACCGAAGTTCAAAAAGAAAAACTGGATTCTGGTCTGGAAAAAACTAGAACTTCACTTCTAGATAAGCTATCTAAAGTAGTTGTCGGGAAAAGTAAAATTGATGATGATTTTTTAGATGATGTTGAGGAATTATTGATTTCCTCAGATGTTGGAGTAGCAACCACAGTTAAAATTATTAATCGCATAGAATCTCGTGTTTCCCGCGATAAATACCTTTCTGAATCTGAGCTGAAGATCATGTTGAAAGATGAAATCGTGCAACTTATTTCTGAGAATGAAAATCAGCATGCATTAATTGACGTTAAACCTTATGTAATTATGGTAGTAGGTGTAAACGGTGTAGGTAAGACCACTACGATAGGTAAGCTAGCTTACCTATTTAAATCTCAAGGTTTGAAAGTAGTTTTAGGAGCTGCTGATACCTTTAGGGCTGCTGCTGTCGATCAATTAAAAATTTGGGGTGAGCGAGTAGGAGTGGATGTGGTATCGAAAGGTATGAACACGGATCCTGCTGCTGTCGCTTTTGAAGCTGTAAAATATGGAGCTGAAGAAAATGCTGATGTTGTTATTATTGATACTGCGGGTAGATTGCATAACAAGGTTAATCTGATGAATGAGCTTTCTAAAATTAAGCGTGTGATGGATAAGCAAGTGGATGGGGCTCCACACGAAGTTATGTTAGTGCTTGATGCAAGTACAGGTCAGAACGCATTTGAACAGGCTAAACAATTTACCGCAGCTACGGATGTTTCCTCGCTAGCACTAACCAAATTAGACGGAACGGCCAAAGGTGGAGTAGTCATTGGTATTAGCGATCAGTTTAAGATTCCTGTTAAGTACATAGGGGTTGGAGAACAAATGAATGATTTACAACTATTTGATTCTAAAACTTTTATAAATTCATTATTTGTGTAAATGAAGACCAAAAGCCATAAACCCAATAAAGTTGCTATAGTTACCCTAGGGTGTTCTAAGAACACGGTAGATTCTGAAGTAATTCAGTCTCAGCTAGAAAATGGAAATATTCACACGGTACATGAGGATACCAAAGATGCAGATACTGTTATTATAAATACCTGTGGCTTTATAGATAATGCAAAGCAGGAAAGTATTGATACTATTCTTGATTTTGCTCAAGAAAAGAAATCAGGTAATTTAGACAATTTAATTGTAACGGGTTGTTTATCAGAACGATATAAAGCTGATTTGTCGCCGGAAATTCCTGAAGTTGATAAATGGTATGGAACCTTTGAACTTCCTCAATTGTTGAATAATCTTGGGGTTGACTATCGTAAAGAACTGATTGGTGAACGAAAATCGTCTGTTGCTAAACACTATGCTTACATGAAAATTTCGGAGGGTTGCGATCGGCCATGTTCCTTTTGTGCAATACCACTTATGAGAGGTAAGCATGTATCAAAATCTATGGAACAATTGGTCAATGAAGCAAAGGCACTGGTTAAGGATGGCATAAAAGAAATTATGCTAATCGCACAAGACTCCACTTTTTATGGCATTGATTTATATGGAGAGCGGAAATTGGCAGAACTAATGGATAGACTAAGCGATGTTGAGGGGCTTGAATGGATTCGTCTTCACTATGCTTATCCGTCAAAATTCCCATTTGATGTGTTGCCAATTATTAATTCAAAACCCAACATCTGCAAGTATTTAGATATTCCTATTCAACATATTTCAGATAATGTTCTTAAATCAATGAGAAGGGGAATAACCAAAAGAAGAACAGAGGAGGTTTTAGATCGTATTAAGTCTGAAGTTAACAATATTGCTTTGAGAACAACTTTACTAGTTGGGCATCCTGGAGAGTATGGTCAGGATTTTGAAGAGTTGAAAGATTTTGTTAGTCGATACCAGTTTAACCGATTGGGTGTATTTACTTATTCTCATGAGGATGGCACCCATGCAGGGACTTTAGAAGATCATGTTTCTGAAAAGGTAAAGTCTGCTCGTGCAGATGAAATTATGGCCATACAGCATGATATTTCGTGGGCACATAATCAAAAACTAATAGGAACTAATCAAAAAGTAATTATAGATCGTATCGAAGGAGATAGCTATATTGGGCGAACCCAGTTTGATTCACCGGAGGTAGATAATGAAGTTATTATCTCATTGAATGAAGGGTATTTAAGAGTAGGTGATTTCACAAACACAAATATTACGGGTGCAGAATCATTTGATCTAATCGCAAAGCTCATAAAGTAATGGAGTTTTTTAATGTTACAAGAAGCCAAACTTTTTTTAGTAACCCTCTATTGGAGGCATACTATAAAGGGAAGTCACTGAGGTCTTTTCACAGTTTCACTCCTGATACAGATGGTGTAAAAAATGCCATAAATTCAAAGTCTAATTTCTCTCAGAAAAGGCGAGATAATTTAGTCCAAGATTTATATCTTCAATATAGTGAGGCAGGAATAGATTTAACAAAATCTAATGCTGTAAAAAATAATATTGATAAACTTAAAGCATCCAATACATTCACCATTACAACTGGTCAGCAAATTCATATAGGTTTGGGTCCACTGTATGTTTTATATAAAATTTTTGATGTTATTGCTATATCAAAACAACTTAGTGATCAATATGCAGATAAACACTTTATCCCTTTTTTTTGGATGGCTACTGAAGATCATGATCTGGATGAAATTGCATCGGTAAATTATTATGGTAATCAAATAAAATGGGAGACTAATCAATCTGGAGCTGTTGGTAGAATGAATACGAGAGGTGTTGCTAAGATGTTTCACAAGCTGATTGAAACTCAACGATTTTCCGAGGATAAAAAAGAGTTTTTAAATCGAGCTGCCCAGATTTACGATCAGTCTCAAAACTTATCTATTGCATTCAGAAAGTTATTGCATGAGTATTTGGGAGATACTGGTTTGATTATTTTGGATCCTGATAGAAAACTACTAAAGTCAAGCTTTACGTCTGTAATGATTGATGAATTAAATCACACTAATAAAGTTGCAATTCAGGAAACAACAAACCAACTTAAAAAGTCTGGATTCAAAAAACAATTGAGGATAAAACCTTGCAATCTTTTTTTACTACAGAAAAATGACAGAATTAGAATTGATTCATTAAGTGATATTTCTAATGAAAATCCTGCTGAATTTGTTAGAAATAATTTTGAAAACTTAAGTCCAAATGCAGCTTTAAGGCCATTATATCAAGAGTGGATACTTCCAAATGTATGCTGCGTTTTAGGCTCAGGTGAACTGAATTATTGGTTACAGTTAAAAGGTCTTTTTGATAACTATGAGATGCCTATGCCTTCATTGCATGTAAGAACCACATGTGTAATGATGCCACATAAACTCAAAAAAGAATTTTTTGATGATAATTCAATTAATTGGTTTGAAAATGAGGAAGCTATTGCACTAAAACAAAGTCATAAGTTGTCAAGCATACGAGAATTACAAGATAAAAAATTATCATCGATTAAATCAAGTATCGCAGCTTATGACCAAGAAATATCGAAGTCATTCAAAGGCTTCAATTTAAAAAATAAATGGACAAAACTATTGGATAGACTTAATGATATTGAGCAATTATTAGAAAAACAATGGTTAAATAAAATCAGTAAATCAGCAGATTTAAAAAGGGTCATGAAAATAAAAAAAATATACTTTGATCCAGTTGCAATTCAAGAAAGACAAGAACATTTATGCGTGCATACTGAGTTATTGGCTATTGGACAACATGGTATACAAAGAAATTTCGGTTATTCCGCTAGTCAGAGAGTAGTGCTCATATTCTCTTAACTAGTTGTTGTTTATTTAAAATTTTGTACTTTTGTAGCAAATTAAATAATATTCAATTCAACCAAATGAATACGACAACAAAAATCATGAAATCACTTAAATCATTATTACTAGTAGTTGCTATACTTGGATACACATGTACACATGCACAAAGTGACTATTTTTCCAAGATTAATCCAGCAAAGAAATTTTCTGCAGGTATAAACCTTGGTCTAACAAATTCATTCACCGATGCACCTACCAACAATGCGGGTAATGCCTTTGGTTTAAATGTGAAGTATTCCGTTTCTCACACTGTTGGTTTAAGAATGTCCTATATGGCCGGGTCTCTCAAAGGTGATAGATCAAATACGAGTGAGTCTTCTGGTCTTAATTCTTTCAACTTTCAAAATAATTTTTCAACTTTTGATTTATCAGCCGTTTTTACTTTAGGTAATATTTCATGGTTAAGAAATGTCAGAGATCTTCAATATTATTCTACTTTAGGCCTAGGAATTATGTCAAATAATTCTACAGGTGAGTTTGGTGATCCATCTGAGGGTTCGAGAAGTGAATATTCAGAATCAAATGTATTCGTTCCTTTTGGTGTAGGACTAAAATACAACTTGAATGAAAAATTTGATATTGGATTAAGTACTCAATTTAACTTTACTTTTGTTGATGAAATTGACGCTTTCAACCCTAACGTAATTGCAAATAAGAATAATGATAATTCTAACTTTACAGGTATATCTGTGGCTTATAAATTTGGAACTGATAAAAATCAAACCACACACCTTGATTGGATCAACCCAGTTGAATCAATCTATAACGACATTGATTCTATAAACAATAGCCTCAAAAATTTAATGGCTGATACAGATGGTGATGGTGTTGGTGACTATTTTGATAAAGACAATGAAACACCAGAAGGTGTCAAAACATACGGCGATGGTACTGCTGTTGATACAGACGGTGACGGTGTGCCAGATAGTAATGATAAAGAAGTATTCTCTTTGGTTACCGATGTAGACGCAGATGGTGTTGCTAAAGACGATGATGGAGACGGTATCCCCAATGCCTTAGATGCAGAGCCAAATAGTGCTGCTGGTGCTAGAGTTGATTCTAAAGGTAAAGCTTTTGAAATTAAAGAATATTCAGCATACAATTGCGATAATATTACTCTTCCTACAGTTATGTTTGATAATGGAAGTTCTAAGATTTCACCTTCTTCTTATGGGACATTGTACTCTCTAGCTGAAAAGTTGAGAATGTGTCCTAGTTTAAGTGTGGTAGCAACTGGTTACACCAGAAGTAAAAGCGGTGAAAGACTTGCATGGAAGAGAGCAAATTCTATCATTGATCACTTAGAAGCTAACTACGGCATTGAGAGAAGTAGAATATCAACAGACTATGCTTCTGATTCTGATGTAGATTATTCTTCAAGAAGAATTGATTTTTCTCAAACGGGAAATTAATTAAAAGAAATTGAATATATTAAGGCTTCGAGTTATCGAAGCCTTTTTTTTTGTATAATTGTGTACATCATATGAAATATATTTTAGTTTTTCTTATTCTATTTACTGGACTATTTGTTTTAGGACAGAACAACAATCAATTGGATTTAGTGCTTGATTTGAAACAAATTGATGATCAGTCGAGTTACCAGTTAATGTACAAGCGTAAAATTAATAATTCCATAACATTAAGAGGGGGGCTCTCTTTATTTATCGATACGGACAAAGAAATAAGAAATGATTCACTATCACTTCAAAGTGGCACAGTAACGTATGATATATCTGCTGGTTTTCAAAGAGATTTGAAACTAGAGGGTTTTGATCATATTAAATTATACGTCGGCATGGATGGATATTGGAATTCTACTTTAAATCGAAAACCCTATGAAACTTATTATGGATATTATTGGAATATTGGACTAAAGCCTTTGGTAGGGTTTTATTATGATCCTATTGAAAATTTACGTTTATCGGTAGAGTCAAGAGCTAATTTGAATTTTAATTTCCAACAATATTCAGCTCCAGGTGAGAATATAGATCAGCGGGTAGACTTTAGATCACTCGATCAGCTTGCTTTTGGGATCGGATATCTATTTTAAAAGCTATTTCCAATAGCTGCAAAGCTGTCAGCATTTAATGCAGCTCCTCCAATTAACCCACCATCGATATCAGGACAGTTGAATAATTCTTGTGCATTCGCAGGTTTCACACTACCTCCATATAAGATAGAGATATTGTCTGCTACCATATCTCCATATTGTTTAGCAATTGTCTTTCTAATGAAATTATGTACTTCCTGAGCTTGTTTTGGAGATGCAGTTTCTCCTGTACCAATAGCCCACACGGGCTCATATGCAATAACGCAATTAAGTATCTCCATTTCATTTAACTGAAATAATCCGTGTTCAATTTGATTACTGATTGTTCTGAAATGTTCGCCTTCTTGACGTTGTGTTAATGTTTCACCACAACAGTAGATTGGTCTAAGCCCATGTTTTATGACATTCATTACCTTAAAAGACAGCGATAAGCTATCTTCCATAAAATATTCTCGTCGTTCGCTGTGACCTAAGATAACATATTCAACACCTACACTTTTTAGCATACCTGCAGAAATTTCACCGGTGTATGCTCCTGCATCTTGTTGGTGGCAGTTTTGTGCAGCTATTGAAATGCTTGTATGCGAGAGCATCTGATTAAAGCTATTTAAATGAATTGTAGGAGGGGCTATAATTGTTAATATGTCTTTATTGATATTGGAATCTAATATCTCTGATAATAATGTTTTTCCTTGGTTAATATCCAAGTTCATTTTCCAATTTCCGGCTACAATTTTTTGTCTCATTTTATGCTAGTTTTTTCCCAGAATCTAAGTTCTGAAGTATCATTAAAAATAGATGTTAATATTTCTTGTTCTTTTTTGGTAAGCTCCTCGTTTCGCCTTTCCATTACTTTTTTGGCAGTCTGAAAGGCCTTATTCGTTTGATATGTTGCAAATCCTGAGGAGCCACCCCATGTAAATGATGGAATAAAATTTCTAGGGAAATTTCCACCAAATATATTGGCAGAAACACCAACTACAGTACCTGTATTAAACATGGTATTTATACCACACTTGCTATGATCTCCCATGATTAAACCACAAAACTGTAGTCCTGTATCTAGAAAGCGTTGTTTTGAATAATTCCATAATTTTACAGACGCATAGTTATTCTTCAGATTAGAACTATTTGTGTCTGCTCCGAGGTTACACCATTCACCAATAACAGAATTACCTATAAAACCATCGTGACCTTTATTGCTGTTTTTAAAAAAAACAGAATTATTTACTTCCCCACCAACTTTACATTGTGGCCCAACTGTGGTATCACCATATATTTTAGCTCCCATTTTAATGATTGCATTCTCTCCAAGAGCGAAAGGACCTCGAATGAGACTTCCTTCCATGACGGTACTATTTTTCCCTAAGTAAATAGGTCCATTTTCCGTATTGAATACTGATGCTTCTACTCGTACACCTTCTTCAATAAAAATATCTTTGCCAAGGATTGTATTTGTAGATGATATTTGCTTACTCTCTCTATTATTGGTGAGAACTTCAAAGTCAGATTTGATTTCATAACCATTTTTAGTAAATATATCATGTGCTTGACTTATCATGGAACATGATATTTCCTTGTTTGATTTTGATAATGAATATTTAACCAATTCTTCAAAACGTTTAAATTTTTTTGAAGTCTTTATGGCGATAATCAAGTCATTTTTTACAAGTACTTCTTCGTTTGATAGTGCGTTTATTTGATTAGTCAAATCAGAAGAAGGAAGGGATCTACCGTTAATGTAAACGTTTTCATTTTCATGATTGATACCATATTTATCTGCTAAGTAATCTTGTGTGATGTAAGAAACTTTTTCAGAAATATATTTGGACCATTTTTCAGCTATTGTTAATATGCCAACCCTTAATTCAGCACAAGGTCTTGTGAATGTTAGTGGGAGTAGATTTACTCTCCTGTCATCGTCAAATAGTATGATATTCATAAAAAAAGGCTCTCCAAATATAGAAAGCCTTATTGATATTGTTGAAATTATGCCTATTTCTTTTTGGCGTAACGCTTATTAAACTTGTCAATTCTACCTGCAGTATCAACGAAATTGGTCTTACCGGTATAAAATGGATGAGAAGCACTTGAAATCTCCAATTTGTATACTGGATACTCATTTCCATCTTCATAAGTGATGGTCTCTTTAGTTTCAACACAAGATTTTGTAAGAAACTGATATCCATTTGACATGTCTTTAAACACAACTAATCGGTAGTTGTCTGGGTGTATTTCGCTTTTCATTTTTTAAAATCTTTACGGTTATGTAATATGTGAACCTATTTAAAATATAAGTAAATTCAATTTTTCCTTTTAAAGGACTGCAAATTTAGTATAATTTGCAATCTATTCAAGTGGATTCAAGGATAAAAAATATTGTAAAGTGTTTATCATTTCTTTTTTGTTTGGTTCTTCCGTTTTGGATAAGTCGCCTTTGGTTATTATGGTCGTACCCTGATTTAACGGTATCAGATCCAATAAATTATCTATTCCATGTAATTCGATTTGATCTAAAGGCACTTGCTATCTGGTATTCACCGTTGTTTATCTTTTTGGGAGTGGGGCTTTTTATTCAAATAAAATGGTGGCAATTTATAACAAGAATTACTTTCAGTCTACTTTTTTTATTTGCTCTAGTGTTTAACTTAATTGCTGTATTATACTTCCCAATTAGTAAAACAATTGTTGGAGGAGAATTATTTCAGCTATTGTCTGGTCAGAGCTTATGGATTGTCTTAGGATATATTACCGAGTATTGGTATGTTATTATTTTAATTCTTAGTATAAATACCATAATATTAAGACTATTTAAGAAATTAAACTTAATTGTAAGTATGGGTTACCGTATTTTTATGGTTATTTTTACTTTTTTAGCTATTGGTTTTTTTGCTCGAGGAGGGGTAGCGTTAAAACCACTTAATTTAATGGATGCCTACGCAGAGTTGACTAATGAAGAGGTAACAACTGCAATAACTCCCTTATATATTTTGTTAGAATCTTACGGGAAACAGGATATTCAATATGAGGCTTATTTTTCGGATATCCAACTCAATGAAGCTTTATCGAATGACAGGAAGATTTACAATAATTTACCATTTAAAAGACCAAATATATGCCTTATTTTATTAGAGAGTTTTGGTAAAGAATATACCGGAATCAATCAAACTAGTCAACCTAGCTACACCCCATTTTTAGATAGCTTAATGGATCAGTCAGTTAATTTTACGAATGCCTATGCAAACGGTCTTCGGTCAATTGATGCAGTAGCATCCTGTTTGGCTGGTATCCCATGTTTAATGAAACAACCTTTCATTGGTTCTCTTTATACCCAATCAGATGTTAAAACAATACCAAAAGTGCTAAAAAAAGATGGTTATACCACTTCTTTTTTTCATGGTGCAGACGAACTTTCGATGGGTTTTAAACGATATCTTCAGTTTCAAGATATTGATAATTATTATGCTAAACAAAACTATCCTGATATTTCAGATTTTGATGGAACTTGGGGGATTTATGATGAACCTTTTTTGGAGTATTGTGGGAAAACTTTATCTAATCAAAAGCAACCTTGGTTCTCTGGAATTTTCACACTAAGTAGTCATCATCCATATAAAATTCCTCAGAGGTATAATTATCTGCCCAAAGGAACTATTGAAATTCATCAATCCATTGGATATACGGATCATGCTTTAGCACAATTTTTCAAGTCTGTTCAATCAGAAAGTTGGTTTGAAAACACAATTTTTATAATAACAGCTGATCATTCATCTTTAAACGAAACACCGATGTATCGTTCGTCATTAGGAAAGTATGCAGTACCTCTATTTATATATTCGCCAAAATGGCTAGCATATCGTGAGGAGACCCAGGTAGCTCAACATATTGATATTTATTCGACAATCAGACATATTACCTCCTCAGAGGGTCATGTATCTTTTGGCAATAGTCTTTTAAGTACTAGAGATTCTCAAGGAATAGTACTTTTTGATGGAAATATATATAGTTATACGAATGACTCCTTGACTATCGAATGGAATGGGGATAAACATGTTCGTTTATTTAACTATCAATCTGATCCAGCTCACCAAAATGATTTGTCAGCTGAACAGCCAAAGTTAGTTGAGAGAATGCTTCAAGAATTAAAGATGTACATTCAGAAATACAACTATAGGCTGCTAAATAATAATTTTAACAACCAGTAATGTACCTTTGTTGCAATGCAAAAACCTTCTAATCCACAAGGTACTCGAGATTTCGGTCCTGAGGTTATGCGAAAACGCAATTTGATTCTAGATACTATTCGAGGTGTATTTAAAAAATATGCTTTCGAACCGCTTCAAACTCCTGCACTTGAAAATCTAAGTATGCTTACTGGTAAGTACGGAGATGAGGGAGATAAGCTACTTTATAAGATAAGAAGTAATCGAGAAATAAGTCATGAAATTGATGAGGAAAAAGCTCAAACTATTAAAGACTTATTTCCTGATCGATGGATACCTGGCGAATCTAAGCTGGGTCTTAGATATGATTTGACTGTACCATTTGCCCGGTTCGTAGTGCAACACAGAAATGAAATATCATTCCCATTTAGAAGATACCAGATACAGCCAGTTTGGCGAGCTGATCGTCCTCAAAAAGGAAGATTTAGAGAGTTTACTCAATGTGATGCTGATTGCATAGGGAGCACTTCTTTAATTCATGAAGCAGATTTGATACATATCTACAATGAGGCTTTTACAAGTCTTAATTTGTCAAGCACCGTGGTGAAAATAAATCACCGTAAATTTTTAGAGGCAATGGTTGATGAACTTTCTTTAGATTTTCCAGTTGCTCAATTTACATCTACACTTGATAAATTAGATAAAATAGGGAAAGATGGTGTAGTCAATGAACTAATAAATGCAGGCATTGATGAAGCAAAATGTCTAGAGCTTTTTGAGTTAATTATAAATTCAGATTTGAACAAGGCTATTCTGGACCAACTAGCTATTTCATTTAATCAGAATGTTTTAGCAATGGAGGCTATCAAAGATCTTAAAGAACTAGTGAGTTATTTGGGTGATTCCCCTCTGAATATTCAATTAAAGCTTGATTTGAGTCTTGCTCGGGGGTTGGACTATTATACGGGATGCATCTTTGAGGCCATTATTCCTGGTAGTGGTATTGGAAGCGTTTCGGGTGGTGGTAGATATGATAACTTAACTGACATTTTTGGCTTAAAAGATGTTTCCGGAGTTGGGATTAGCTTTGGAGTAGATCGATTATACGAGATACTTGAATCACAAAAGCTCTGGCCAAACTCAAAATCGTTTAATCAATCTATTTTGATTTGTCATTTTAACCGAGAGACCCAAGTTTATGGAGCAGATATTGCACGAAAAATGCGAAATAAAGAGCTTTCAGTATTAGTTTATCCTGATAATAAGCGAATCAACAAACAGTTAGATTTTGCAAATAATAAAGGTTTTACTCATGCGATAGTCATTGGTCAGGATGAGATGGAGTCTTCATTTCTTACCCTAAAAAACTTAATTACAGGGGATCAAAATAAAATGAGTGTGGACGATTGTATAGCTCATCTAAAGTCGTGAAGAGATTCAATTTTAAGGATCAAATCGTATTTGAAAGTACCAACTACTTGGCAATCAATAAGCCACCTGGAGTGAGTAGTTTGCATGAACGCATTGGCTTGGCTAATTCTGTTATCGAACAAGCCAAAAAATACGATGAGCAATTGCAGTTATGTCACCGTTTAGACAAAGAAACCAGTGGTGTTTTGCTACTATCTAAGCATGCAAAAGCATACTCACATGCTGCACAAGCATTTGAAAAAAGAATGGTCA
>CESF01042316.1_pt1 | contig 21389 bp, 17 predicted proteins | sample 356331 | NCBI WGS metagenome assembly CESF01 (sample SAMEA2621779, study PRJEB7988) | marine metagenome | biome: marine biome (ENVO:00000447); feature: surface water layer (ENVO:00002042); material: "saline water (ENVO:00002010), including plankton (ENVO:xxxxxxxx)" | depth 5 m
ATATTATTTTCTAAAATATATTCAAGCTCATTCTTAAGTATTTTTCCCTCTTTAAAATAATAGATTCCAATAATTGCTAGGTCACTAATAAATTTTTTTGGCTTCTCTATAAATCCTTCAATTGCGCCCTGACTATCAAGATTAACAACACCAAAAGCCTCCGGGTTTTTTATTTTACTGACCCATATAACTGCATCAGAGGTTAAATCCAACTCAAATTTTGCGCGAAATAAAGTGTCAGCAAATGCTACCACAATAGGCCCTTTCAAAATTTCTTTAGCACAATAAATCGCATGAGCCGTCCCTAAAGGTTCATTTTGATATAGAATTAGACCTTCTGCCCCGACTTCTTTTGCGACACCAAGGAGCATTTCTTCAACCTCCAAACCAAAATCTCCAACAATAAAGGCAATCTGATTTAATTCTGCCCCTACAGTTTGAGATATATCTTCAACGAGTCTCTTTACAATTGGCTTTCCTGCAATCGGAAGTAAAGGCTTTGGAGTCAATAAAGTATGAGGTCTGAGCCTGGAGCCTCTACCCGCCATTGGAATAATGATATTCATTTTTGATTTAATTTTTTATTTTTTTCCACTATGACCAAATCCCCCTTGACCTCTTAGAGTATCATCTAAAGTTTCTGATTTCTGCCATTCTACATGATCATATTTTGCAATCAATAATTGTGCTATTCTGTCACCTGATTTTACACAAAAAATTTTATCGCCATGATTTATTAGTATGACACCTATATCCCCCCTGTAGTCTGAGTCAATTGTACCCGGAGCGTTTAAGACCGTTAAACCATGCTTAAGGGCAAGTCCTGAACGGGGCCTGACCTGAGCTTCAAATCCTTTTGGAAGAGCTAATTTCAGCCCTGTTGATATTAATTTTCTTTGCCCCGGGTGAATATTTATTTCTTCGCTCAGGTTTGCACGTAAATCCATACCTGCACTGCCGTCAGAAATATACTCTGGAAGATCATTCGACGAGCTATTGATAACTTTAATTTTCATAAAACTATTTCATTAATTTATTGACGAAAAATCTTTCGCTCTGAAAATATTACAACGACTATCATTAAGGCCAGGGCTCCAAAAGAATAAAAGTAGTTCATCATATTTTTTGATGCAACCCAGCCCAAAATTATCCCCGATACCACATACAAAATTATCTTGCCAAAATCATACGGCACTCGATAATGAAATTGCCCCAGTAAAATCGAAAGAACTGTCATTCCAAAATAACTGAATAATGTTGTCCAAGCAGCCCCTTCTATTCCAAGTATTGGGATCAAAAATATATTGCCAACAACCGTTATTAATAATCCCACCATTGTAATATATAAACCTAAATATGTTTTATCTGACAGCTTATACCACATGGAAATTTGAGTGTTCATGGATAAAAAAACGTTTGCCAAAAGCAAAATGTATAATAACGGTAATGAATCCCAATACTTTGAATCAATAAAAAACTTAATACCGTCTAAACCTGCGAGAACAGCAACCATCCCAATACACAAAATAGCAGTAAATAATCTTAAAACAATCGCCATTTGATTTTTAGTATTTTCAGACTTTTTAAAGAAATATGGTTCAGCTGCATAGCGAAAAGCTTGATTAAATAAAATCAAAAAGATCGAAAGCTTATAAATCGCAGAATATGTTCCTACGTCTTCTTTGGATGTGGATATTGGCATAAGGTATTCAATGAAAAACCTATCAGCCATTTCGTTTGCGATTCCAGGTAGTCCAGCAAGCAATAAAGGGAACCCAAATAAAATCATTGTTTTCCAAATTTTAAAATCGAAAATTTTCTTGATAGCAAAAAACTCTGGAGCTAAAAGAATCATCATAAAAGCACTAGCTAATAAATTTGAAAACAACACCCATCCAACTTTCCATTCTGGTAATTCATAACCCATATTGGGTAAAAAAAGAAAAATTACATAGCACAAAAGAAAATTAATTCCGATTTGACTAATCTTAATAATAATAAATCGCTTTGCCTTTCTTTGAGCCCTTAAGCGAGCAAAAGGAACTGCGCATACCGCATCCATAGCAACGATCCATCCCATCCAAAGAATCAAATAAGGTCTATCGGAAAGATGTAATAACTGAGAAATTGGAACGTAGCAAATCAATAAAACGATTAAAAAAACTACAGTGCTTATGATTAATGACCACATTGCTGTCGAATAAACCCGAAATTCCTCAAAACCTTTTTTTTGACTGAATCTAAAATATGCTGTTTCAAATCCATATGTTAAAATGACCATCAAAAAAGCTATTGAAACATATAATAGAGAATTTACTCCATATTCGCTTTTAGACAAAACCATTGTAAGCAGTGGTGTTAAAGCAAAATTCAATAAACGAGCTACAATACTACTAAGCCCATATAAAGCGGTATCTCCAAATAAACTCTTTAGACCTGCCATATCTCAAAGATACGTGCAGCATTTGGGCCCTTACAGAAATATTTTAATAATATCTTTAGCTTATGCATTCGTATTTTTCTTCTTTCAAAAAAGCCCAAATATTAGATAATCGTTATAATGAAATATCTAAATTTCTTCATAAAACCCCGGTATTAACCTCAAATTCAATTGACTCTGAATTAGGTTCTTCTCTTTATTTTAAATGTGAAAATTTTCAAAAATCCGGGGCATTTAAAATGAGAGGTGTAAGTAATGCAATATTGGAGTTAATAAAAAACAGGGAAATTCCACAAGGCCTAATTGCCCATTCTTCAGGAAATCATGGACAAGCATTGGCGTGGGCAGCAAAAAAACATAAAATCCCTTGTATCATCGTAATGCCCGAAAATGCTTCTGAATTCAAAAAAAAAGCAATTCAAGCGGCTGGAGCAAAAATCCATGAGTGTGAATCAAATATTGCTTCAAGGATAAGTTCTGTCAACAAAATAGTTTCAAAACTTGGGTTCACAGAAATACATCCAAGTAACCAGCCATCTGTAATTTTAGGTCAAGGATCAGCGGCATGGGAATTGCTTAAATATTGTAAAAGTCTAAATACCAACTTAGACTTTATCGGTGTGCCAATTGGAGGTGGTGGCCTGGCCGCAGGCTCTTGTTTTTCAGTTGCCATCTGGAACAAACTTCATGGCACCTCGACTAAAGTTTTTGGGGCTGAACCTACAGGAGCAGATGACGCCTACAGAAGTCTCAAATCTGGCAAAATTGAACGTAATGAAAATCCTACAACCATAGCTGATGGATTAAGAACCGAATTAGGTAATGTGAATTTTCCTATTATCCAAGATTTAATTCATTCTATCTATTTAGTTTCAGATTCGGAAATAATAAACGGACAAATTAAATTGATAGAGAGACTTAAAATCATGATCGAAAGTAATTGCTCTCCGCCGTTCTCTGCTGTTCAAAAAAACAAAGATAACTTTAAAGGGAAAAAAACTGGAATTATACTATCGGGAGGAAATATAGATTTGAAAAATTCAAAATGGTCACTTGAAAACAAAAAAGCCTAAAAATAGAAAACGTCGCATTTTCAGCGACGTTTTACAACCCTTGATGAATCTATTTTCAATTTAGATTCAAAGTAAATATCGTGAAAATATTTGACTTATTGTATAAATCACCTTAAGTTTAATTGAAAAGCTTCATTTTTGATAAAATAGTTATTAAATAATCAATTAAAACTATTTAATCATTGCAAAAGCATTAACCTTGACAACATCAAAATATCTGTTTCTGTCAAGTGTCAAATTAGGTACTTTTGTAAACTATGAGTTCGAAAAAAAAAACAACATATTCTCAAGCCCCATTGCCTGTAGGTAATTATCCCATGACTCGACGTTCCGGAAATTTAATTTTCATGTCTGGCGTGGGGCCCAGAAAGCCAAAAAGCGGAACCGGATCATCTTCAGTTCCAGGCTTAACAATGAACAGTAACGGAGAAATTATAGATTATGACTTTGCTCAACAAGTTCATGCTGTTTTTAAAAATGTTCGTACCATTTTGATAGAATCTGGTTACGCTTGGGAAAATCTAATTGATATAACTGTTTTCTTGACGGATATGAAAAAAGACTTTCACGTTTTCAATGATATCTATTCTGATTATTTCAAAGACCTAGAAGTGAAGCCATGTAGGACGACTGTGGAAGTTTTGTCTCTTCCTACGCCGATTGCCATTGAACTTAAATGCATCGCGTCACTATGAAAAATTTATTCCCAGAGCGTGGGTCACTGAATCTTCCTGTAATTCAGAAAAAAATATTAAAGTCTTGGCAAGAGAATAATGTATTTAGCGCTTCAATTCGAAAAGATTCGCCAGAGTTTGTCTTTTATGAGGGTCCACCCTCTGCCAATGGCCTTCCTGGCATTCATCATGTTATGGCCCGATCTATAAAAGATTTGTTCTGTAGGTATAAAACCCAAAAAGGATTTAAAGTTGAGCGCCGTGCAGGCTGGGACACACACGGTTTACCAGTTGAGCTTGGTGTTGAAAAGGCTCTTGGAATTACCAAAGAAGATATTGGGGAGAAAATAACTATCGAAGAATATAACCTTGCCTGTAAGGAGGCTGTTATGAAATACACTGGGATTTGGAATGACTTAACAGAGAAGATGGGTTATTGGGTAGATATGGAAAATCCATACGTTACATATAAATCTAAATATATAGAGTCGGTTTGGTGGATCCTTTCCAACATTTATAACAAAGGGCTTATTTACAAGGGTTATACAATTCAGCCTTACTCACCTAAAGCTGGAACCGGATTGAGTTCTCATGAATTAAATCAACCAGGGTGCTACCGGGATGTCAAAGATGTTAGTGTAACAGCACTATTTAAAATCTCAACCTCTAATCAAAGCCTAAAACTGTTTGGCAATTCTACTGTTCATTTTATGGCTTGGACAACTACTCCATGGACACTTCCTTCTAACACAGCCTTAACGATTGGAAAAAAGATTGAATACAGCAGGATATCCACTTTTAATCCATACACAAAACAGAAGCAAGAAATAGTAATTGCAACTGATCTTATATCTACATATTTTAAGCAAGAAGATGAAAATATTAAAGATGGCCCAAGAGAAAAGTCTCTACCATGGTCAATTATATCGAGGCATAGAGGTGAAGAGTTTGTTGGCTTGCGATATGAGCCTTTATTAAATTATGCCGTGCCTTTTGAAAATGCTGAAAATGCTTACCAGATTATTCCAGGCGACTTTGTGACAACACAAGACGGAACTGGAGTTGTTCATACAGCGCCAACTTTTGGAGCTGATGATGCGCACGTTGCAAAAGAATTTGGTGTCCCTCCCATGCTAATTAAAGATACGTCCGAAAATCTTGTTCCATTAGTTGACCTTCAAGGAAAATTTGTTGATTGCATGGGAGATTTGGCTGGGAAGTATGTAAAAATCGAATATTATTCAAAAGAGAATAAACCTGAGCTAAGCGTAGATGAAGAAATTTGCATAAAATTAAAAAAAGAAGGTAACGCGTTTCGAGTTCAAAAATATTCACATAGCTACCCTCATTGTTGGAGAACAGACATGCCCATCCTATACTACCCTATGGACAGTTGGTTTGTAAAAACTACTGCGATGAAGAAGGAGCTTAAAGAGTTGAATAAAGAGATCCTTTGGAAACCTGAATCAACTGGAACTGGAAGGTTTGGAAACTGGTTAGAGAATTTAAATGATTGGAATCTAAGTCGCAGTAGATATTGGGGGATTCCACTTCCAATATGGAGAACTGCAGATGGAAAAGAAGAGAAAATAATAGACTCGATTCAGATGCTCAAGGAAGAGCTAGAAATAAGCGCTAAAAACGGCATAATGAATACAAATCCTCTTAAAAGCTTTTCTCCTGGAGATTTCAGCGAACTGAATTATTCTCAAATAGATCTTCACAGGCCCCATGTGGACGATTGGGTTCTTTCGTCGTCAAAAAACGAGCCTATGTACAGAGAATCTGATCTAATCGATGTTTGGTTTGACTCTGGCTCTATGCCTTATGCTCAATTACATTACCCATTTGAAAATAAAGATCTAATTGATCTAAAAAAGTCATTCCCCGCAGATTTTATTGCTGAAGGGGTAGATCAAACTAGAGGGTGGTTTTTTACAATGCACGCAATTGCCGGATTATCTTTTGATTCGGTTGCTTTTAAAACAGTCATCTCTAATGGGCTCGTGTTAGATAAAACAGGCCAAAAAATGTCTAAACGCCTAGGTAATGCCATTGATCCTTTTGATGCAATAGAAGAGAATGGAGCTGATGCCCTTAGATGGTATATGATAACGAATTCTCAACCTTGGGATAACCTTAAGTTCGATTTCGATGGGGTAAAAGAAACACAACGAAAATTTTTTGGGACTCTTCAAAACATCTATAACTTTTTTTCATTGTATGCAAATGTTGACCAGTTTGATTCTGAACAGTCTGATTCTCCAAATGAAGTTTTGTTAGAGATAGACCAATGGGTTTTATCAAGACTAAATAGCCTAATTGAGGATGTGTCGAATAATTTAGATGCTTTTGAACCAACTAAAGCGTACCGTCAAATAAGTGATTTTGTCCAAAATGAATTAAGTAATTGGTATGTTCGCCTTTGCAGAAGAAGGTTTTGGAAGGGTGAGATGGGGTCAGATAAGCTAGCTGCTTACCAAACACTTTTCACTTGCCTAGATAGCATTTCAAAAATGATAGCTCCCGTTTCCCCATTTTTTGCGGATCAGCTATACCAAGATTTGAATCAAACAACTTCTTCAGTTCACCTCTCTGATTTTCCTACCTCGGATAAGTCTAAAGTCAATAAAGATCTTGAACGTAAAATGAGACTTGCTCAGTCCATGAGCTCCCTCGTTCTGAGCATAAGAAAGAAGGAAAAAATACGTGTTAGGCAACCAATTTCTAGAATTATTGTTCCTGTGCTAAATGCAAAACAAGAAAACGATATTCAATCCATTAATTCTCTTGTTTTGTCTGAGGTTAACGCAAAAAAAATAGAGCTTGTCAAAGAGGATTCTGGATTTTTTATTAAAAGCGGAAAGCCTAATTTCAGAAGCTTGGGAAGAAAAGCTGGAAGTTCGATGAATGAAGTCGCTAATGCGATTCGAAATTTAACACCTGATGAATTAAAAAATCTAGAAGAAAATCAATCACTAAAAATTCAATTATCAAAATCAAGTTTTTCTTTGACTTTAGACGATGTTGAAATAATAACAAATGACATACCAGGAATGATGGTTGCCTCAGATCAAGGATTAACCATCGCTGTCGACTTGACTTTGACTCCTTCCTTAATTCAAGAAGGAATCGCCAGGGAAGTAGTGAATAGAATCCAGACGGCGAGAAAAGAACAAGGATTTGATATTACAGATAGAGTTATTCTATGGATAGAGAGTGACTTAGAAGTAGTGGAGTCAATAAAAGAAAATTCAGAATATGTTTGCAGCGAGGTATTAGCAATAAAAATTAATTATCAAGGATCTAATACTAATAATGTAAAACTAAACTCCTCAGAATTAAATGGGCATTCTTTAAAGTTTGGCCTAATGAAATCATGATTTCAACGTATATTGAATAATCAAAAGCCCTTTTCAAAGTAAATTATTCTTATTTAACTATATTCGAAATTAAGAAGCTTATTAACAGAACTATGGAAAACCAGAAAATGAGATATAGTGATGAAGAACTAGAAGAATTTCGAGTTCTAATTCAAAGTAAAATTGATAAAGCTGAGGAAGATTTACATATTCTTCGAGAACAGTTCACAAACAATATGGATAATGGCACAGAAGACACTGCTCCAAGCTTTAAAAGTTTTGAAGAGGGTTCAGAAACAATGAGCAAAGAGGCAAATGCGCAACTTGCATCACGTCAAGAAAAATTTTTAAGAGATTTACGAGCTGCACTAACAAGAATTTCAAATAAAACATACGGTATTTGTAAAGTGACTGGAAAGCTCGTAGAAAAAGACCGATTAAAGCTAGTCCCTCATGCTACGATGAGCATGGAGGCTAAGTTAAAACAAAGGTGAATAGGTCTCTAAGCCTTCCTTTTATTCTATGTATATTTTTGGTTTTTATTGACCAAAGCCTTAAGATTTGGGTCAAGTCAAATTTTGCCCTTGGTGAAAGTTTAGATATCACGCCATGGTTTAAGATTCATTTTACGGAAAATCCAGGAATGGCATTTGGAATTGAATGGGGAGGGGTTATTGGCAAGTATATTCTTAGCTCCTTCAGGATATTTGCAATCCTCGGAATTATATGGTACATGATTCGTTTGGCTAAAGGTGGAGCATCTAAATTCGTCTTAATATCGATGAGCTTTATTCTTGCTGGGGCCTTAGGCAATGTCATTGATAGTTTATTATATGGCTTAATCTATAACAAAGGATTAGTTTACAATAATATGTATGATCAATGGATGATATACTCTGGTATTGCTACATTAAACTTTGAAGGGTATGCCCCTATGCTACTGGGCAATGTCGTTGACATGCTGTACTTTCCTTTTTGGAAAGGGATTCTACCCGAGTGGTTGCCTTTCTGGGGGGGGGAATATTTTATTTTCTTTCGCCCCATCTTTAATATCGCTGACTCATGTGTTTTTATTGGAGTTATTCTTTTGTATTTGATTTCGAGGAAACCTGAGAGTTGGAGTTATCGCAATAGCACTTCATAGAATTTTAAGATGAAATACTTTTTAATCAGTTTTTACATTGCAATTAGCCTTTGTGCAAAAGGCCAGAATGATGAAATTAAATATATGTATGGGGATTCCAAAGTGCGAATGATGAGTAGTATTCAATTTCTTTCATCGGATGAGCTTTCGGGAAGATTACCCGGAACTGATGGAGCTAATTTAGCTATTGAATATATTCAAAATGCTTTTGAAAAAAGCAACCTGAGGCCATTATTTGAAAATGGTTTTAAACAAAGTTTTTCAATTCCTAGACCAGTAGAAATTTTATTTAAAACTAATTACATGTTTCTTGGCAATGATTCGCTTAATGTCGGTAAAGAATTCCAAGTTTCTCCTTTTTCCTCAACAAAAGAAATTCATGCCAATACTGTTTATGTTAAAAATGGGATTAAGTGCTCAGAATTTGATGATTTTCAAAGTATTGACTTTAATGGTTTAAAAAACCGATTAGCTATCGTTAAATTGAGGGTTTCCAAGAAAAGGAAAGGGAAGGCAGGCAAAGAGGCTCAAATTCAAAAGAGGTTAGAAAATATAATTAATTATGGCGCGCAGGATATAATTTTTCTTTCGCGTAGAGCCAAGAATAAATTAATTGGATCAAAGCCTCCTGTATTTAGGAATCTAAAAACGACTAGTTACCCTATTAATGTATATAGTATCAATAGTAACAAGTGGTCAAGAAAAATCCGAAAATCAAAAGATCCAGTAACTATTAAGACAAAAGTCTCTAAAAGAAGCTCAGAGGGGTATAATGTTATTGGAGTGTTTGACGTTGGAGCCACTCACTCCGTATTAATTGGAGCACATTACGACCACCTGGGCAAAGGAGAGTTTCTTGAAAATAAAAAGGGAAAAGAAGAAGTTTATAATGGCGCAGATGATAATGCGAGCGGTATTTCTATCATGTTAGAAGTCCTGCATCAATTGCAACTCAACCCTGAAATGATTAATTACAATTTGATTTTTGCAGCCTTTTCAGGAGAAGAAGATGGGCTTATTGGATCACGTCACTTTATTAAAAACTGTCCCATAGATCCCCAACTTATAACACACATGATAAATTTAGACATGGTCGGAAGATTAAACTTAAATGATAGTTTAACTGTATATGCTACCTCTAGCTCATCTCAATGGGATGAGGTTTTAGATAATGACTCACGAGTTGAATTGAACATCAAAAACATACCTGATATTTTCCCCCGGTCTGACCATGCTTCATTTATTGAAGCCGGGATTCCGTCCATTATGCTACATACAGGAATTCACAAAGATTACCATACTCCCAATGATGATTTTCAAAAAATCGATGGCGATGGGCTAACTAAAATTACCGAGTTTATTTTGTATACTCTTCAAAATTTAAATAGATTCTCTAACTCAAAACCATGAAAAAAAATCCAACATTGGCAATTCTAGGTGGCGGCTCATGGGGAACAGCTTTGATTAAACTTATAAGCCAAAATGTTGAAACATTAGGTTGGTGGATACGTGATGAAGCTGATGTAATTCATATTGAATTGCACAATCATAATCCCAAATACTTATCTGATGTTGAATTAGAATTGGATAAGTTAGAAATTGATAGCGATATTAAAAATATTGCTAAAAATGCTGATATATTAATACTAGCTATTCCATCAGCATATGTTGCAAAAGCGCTTGTTCCAATAAAAGAGACCCTAAAAGAAAAAATTGTGATATCCGCCATCAAGGGGATCGTTCCTGAAACTCAACAAACAATTGGAAAATTTTTGCACTCGGAGTTTGGTTTGTCTCCTAATAATTTCGGTGCAATCTTCGGGCCCTGCCATGCCGAAGAAATTGCTCTTGAACGCCTCTCTTATTTGACAATTGCCAGTGCCAATAAAGACATTTCAAAGTTGATTTCCAAGAAAGTAAGTGCCCCAAATGTCCAAACAAAAAGAACAAAAGATATTGAAGGAACTGAATACGCGTCTATTATCAAAAATATTTATGCTCTGGCTGCAGGAATTTCCCAAGGTCTCGGGTATGGAGATAACTTTCAAGCAGTTCTTGTTTCAAATTCAATTCGAGAAATGAAACGCTTTATGAAGTCTGTAAGTCCATTGAAGCGGAATATTTCAAAAACAGCATACTCTGGAGATATACTTGTAACGATGTATTCTCCATTTAGCAGAAATAGGACCTTAGGTAAATTAATTGGTAAAGGGTATACTGTTCGGTCTGCTATTTTAGAAATGAAAATGGTTGCAGAAGGTTATTTCGCAACAAAACACATTCGAGAGATGAAAAAAACTGAAAATATTAAAATGCCGATTGCGTCGGCTGTTTATAAAATTTTATATAAGAACAAGTCTGCAAGAAAAGTAATTCTCGAGCTTTCCGAAAAACTCAGTTAAACAAATATGGATTCGTACTTTTACAATTATTAAATATTAACAAATGATTTTAAATATTTTTTTAGGAATGATTGGTCCCTGGCAAATTATTTTAATTCTGGCAATTGTCCTCCTATTATTTGGTGGTCGAAAAATTCCAGAACTTATGAAAGGCCTTGGCGGCGGGCTCAAAGAATTTAAAAAAGCCGTGAAAGAAGAAGATAAAGAAGACGAAGATTCTGGAGAGGGGAAGGCGTGAACTTTTCCAAAATAAGCGAACTTCAGTCAGCTATTTCTAATGGGAAAACCTCTTGTTTCCAAGAAGTTTCCCTTGCTATTAAAAAAGCAAAAGAAAATTCGGACTTAAATATTTTTATCGAAATTTTTGAGAATTCGGCTCTGCAGAAAGCAAAAGAAGTCGATGAAAAATTCATGAGTGGCACTGCTGGTAAACTGGCAGGAGTGATATTCGCAATTAAAGACAACCTTTGTTATTCTGGCCATAAAGTAAGCGCCAGCTCTAAAATGTTAAATGGTTTTGAATCACAGTTTAGTTCAACTGTTGTAATAAAACTTTTGGAACAAGATGCCATAATTATAGGTCGTACTGGAGGTGATGAATTTGCAATGGGGTCATCAAGCGAAACCTCATTTTATGGACCTGTTAAAAACCCAATAAATACCTTGATGACGCCTGGCGGGTCATCTGGTGGCTCTGCAGCAGCCGTTGCAGCAGAAATTTGCCATGCATCGTTAGGGTCTGATACGGGGGGCTCAATTCGACAACCTGCAGCTTTCTGTGGTGTCTATGGGATGAAGCCCACGTATGGAAGAGTATCAAGACATGGCGTTATTGCATATGCGTCATCATTTGACCAAGTCGGGCCCTTTGCCGGCTGCCTAGAAGATTTAGCGACAATCACAGAAGTTATTTCCGGAAGTGATGAATTTGATACAACATGTTCCAAGTTGCCTGTTTCGAAAATGTTTGATCCTAACTTTTCCAAAAACCCTCTTCAACTTGGATACTACAAAAGCATGCTTGAGGCCCCTGCCCTTGATCCTGAAATCAAAAATAAATTTCAAGAGACTGTAATCGCGCTCGAGAAAGCGGGACATTCTGTTAAACCTTTAGATTTTCCCTACTTTGATGTCCTAATCCCTATATACTACATTTTAACCACCGCAGAGGCGAGTTCAAATTTAGCCCGGTATGATGGCATTCATGTTGGCCACCGCTCTAAAGACTTTTCCGATTTAGAATCTCTTTATAAAAAGTCACGAAATGAGGGTTTTGGTGATGAAGTTAAACGACGAATAATGCTTGGAACATTTGTTTTGAGCAGCGGGTATTACGATGCATTTTATGGAAAAGCTCAAAAAGTGCGGAGGCTCGTTAGAGACTTCACGTTAAAAGACTTAAAAAGTTTAGATGGAATAATTGGTCCAACAACACCGACAACAGCATTTCCTTTAGGTCAAGACTATTCTGACCCCACAGTGCTCTATCTTGAAGATATGTTTACAGTTTTAGCTCCACTTTCAGGCCTCCCTGCTGCTTCTGTCCCAATGGGAATACACAGTAACGGGCTCCCCTTTGGTATGCAAATCATGTGTTCATCTTTTGACGAAAAATCTATTTTTGATATTGCAAAAACTATTGAATCCCTGAGTTAGAATGTATCGCTTAAGTTTCTTAGCTATTCTTGTTCAATCTTTTTCATTACTATGTCAAAATAATATTTCTGAGGTAGAGCAAAAGACATTTTTTTCTCCAAAAAAAATTGATTCTACATATAATTATTACTTGATCGAAAGTTGGGAAGCGCTTAACCTGAGTACAGGCAATAAAAACTTTAGTAAGGGTTCGAGTGTCAATGAATTATCTGATTCCGTAATTGAGTTTAATCTAAACCTTTTAGATAAAACCACCCCGCTTGACATAAGGTGTACTAAGGAAGTAAAAAATATTATTTCTTACTATCTTAAATCAAACCCGGATTTACTAAAAAGGCTCAAATCACGTTCAAGATTTTATTTTCCTCTTTTTGAATCTGCTTTGGATAGATATAATTTGCCTCTTGAGTTAAAATACATTCCGGTAATTGAAAGTGCCTTAAATCCAAGAGCAAAAAGTAAAGCTGGAGCAACAGGGTTGTGGCAATTCATGTATGCCACAGGAAAAATGCAGGGTCTTGAAATTGGCTCATATGTTGACCAACGAATGGACCCACGGCTTTCTACCGATGCAGCATGCAGATACCTGAAAAAACTATATGATATATTTCAAAATTGGGAGCTGGCGCTGGCCGCATATAATGCTGGACCAGGAAATATCACCAGGGCGATTCGCAATTCAGAAGGTGGTAAAAACTACTGGGAAATTCGCCCGTATCTATCTAGAGAAACTTCTAATTATATACCATCACTGATATCAGCAATATATGTTCTTCAGGTGGTTGATCATATTTTAATAAACAAGAGCCCGTCACTTCTATATCTTGAAACTGATACTGTTTATGCCAAAAATGGCATCTATTTTCAAGATATTACCTATTTATTGTCAATAGACTCCTCTACCATTTCTAAACTAAACCCTCAATTCAAGCACCAATATGTGCCCCCTCCAAAAAACAACATTTCTTACAGCTTAGTAATTCCAAAAATTAAAATAAATGAATTTTATCTATTATCAGACTCACTTTACTCTATGGCTGCTTTGAGGCTGGAAAAGACCCCTCTGCCTCCACCTTTGAGAGCGGCATCTGGGAAAACATATATCGTTAGAAGCGGGGACACCCTATCTGAAATTGCTCAAAAAAATAAAATAAAAATTCAAGATTTACGTCGCTGGAATGGCATCAGAGGTAGTAAAATACGAATCGGTCAAAAATTGAAAATTTAAAATGGCTAAAATTCAAACTTTTTTTTACATTTCTGTATTTATTATCATTGTCTCAGGGTGTTCATTAGAGCCGGCAGCTAATGAAAAAGAAACGTCATTTGAAGCTTATAATATGCCGTCTTCAAATGGTACTCATAACGAGTTAACTCTATTTTGTGATGATGATCTTTGGAATAATTGTGGCGTTAAAATCATTACAAGTCTTGCAGAACCAGTCAAAGGGCTGCCTCAGAATGAACCAAGGTTTAACTTATCTAGGTTACCCCATAATAGTATTTCAAAGATAACAAAGCGGTCGAAAAGCATTTTATCATTACAACTCTTTCCGGACTCTTCATCTATTACTATTAAATATAACCTATGGGCACATCCTCAGCTAGTAATTCAAATGGTTGCGCCTACAGCAAATCTCCTAACAAAATTATTTAATTCTCACAGCAAAGAAATTATTAAAAAGTACGAATTACATGATCAGGAAATTTTAAAAAATCGTATATCTTCTAATTCAAAACCCTTACTTCCAAACTCTTTGAAAGAATTGGGTATAAAAAATATGTTAATACCTCGGGCATACAACACCACAATAAGTAAATCAGATTTTAAAATTTTGAGAGCTGATACGAAAAAAAGTATTCAATACTTAATGGCCTGGTCACGTCCATATATAGAATCAGATTATAAAATAGAATCTGAAATAATTTCAGAGCAAAATGAGTTAATGGAAAACAACTTCGAAGGTTTTCAAGAAAAAAGTTATTTAAGCTTAGAACGTAAAATTCCAATTGATATTAATTATAGTAACAAAAAGGGAGTTTACATTATTGAGCATCGTGGTCTATTTCGAACAGAATTAGGGTTTGGGGGGGGGCCATTTGTCACCTTTACGTACATCGATGAAAAAAATAATCGGCGGTTATCTATCTCGAGTATAGTCTATGCGCCAAGTACAAAAAAAAGAAAAATGATGCTTGAACTTGAAGCATCTCTTCGTTCTGTGGAGTTACTATGATTTTAAATAAATCATGTGATTATAAAAAAACCACTTTTAATACGTCTAATGAATATATTTTTCCCAACATCGGATAATGCCATTTCAGCCCTAAAATCAAGCCATCAGTTATCTCTGACCTCAACTCTTTTGAAACAACAAATGATTTATCTTGAATCCAACCAAAAAGGGCTGAAGACGATTGGTTAGTCAAAAAATCTGTGTGAGCTGGCTGACTTGAAGTGAAGACACCTTCGCGCAGGTCAAACACACATCCCTCAAAAAATTGTTCCGAATTAATTCCAAATCCTAAATGCTTCCAAATAAGCAGTAAAAATTCATTAATTGCCATTGACAAGTTTGTGTTTAAATCGTCCCATGATTCAAGTATTTCTATAAATTCATCAAAAAACTTTGGGCTAGAGTCTCCTTCTTGAAGAACTTTTTGAAGGACTTCAGCTGAAAATAGGCAAATCGCTTGTCTTAAATGATGTGTTGTCATGCATCTCCAAACTTTTGCTACTTCTAACTCATTAATTTTTTCTAACTGACCATTTTTCCTGTGTTCCACAGTCGCGTTTAAAAAAGTCATGGGGATTAATGTAGCTGGTCGAATTCCCTTTTTATTATTCCTAATAGATGGAATTATGTACGCTTGTGGACCATGTTTCCTAGTCCATAGCTTCAACACCTGTCCTTTTTCTCCTACTGGTATTTTTCCAAGAACCAAGGCGGCTGTCGTGTCTTTCATATCTACTCTCCTCGAATAATCACGCCCTGAACTACCTTGGTTTCAGTGCCTAAAGGATTGGTTATCCAAAATAAATATATTCCGCTTGGAACAGGAGTGCCGTTAAGCCCGTTTGTTGTCCAGCTAAACTGACCTCCAGTTGCTGGCCCCTCAAAAACCAATCTTCCCGAACTATTTGTCACTTTTACATAAGAGTCTTCCGTGAGACCTTTCAATGATATGGGGCCAAAATGTTTTGGCTCATAAGGATTTGGAAAAACCTGTATTTTATTCAAGTTTAAAAATGGCTCTATTGCATTACTTCTGTATGACAAAAGCCCCCTACTCGTTCCAATAAACAATTCACCGGATTCATCATCAATAGCTAATGAGTTTACCCTATTTGAAAAAATTGGAGAATTTGATTTCGTGAAATGTGCTATGGTCTTGAGCCCGTCTGGAGAGAGAAGAAAAAGGCCGCCATCAGCAGTTCCAATCCATTTTCTGTTTGCTCCATCTACTGCTATAGATAAAATATTCTCTCCACTAAGAACTTTTTGAACAATCCCGTTTTCCTCAACAAGGAGTGCTTGCGCGTCAATATTGCCACCACTAATAGCGTCATAGGGGTTAAAGCAAACTACCAAGCCGTCAAGAGTTCCAATCCAAAGCTCATTATCTCTTTCAAATACAAATGAATTCACCGAACTGCTTGGCAGGTTGCCATTATTAATGCCGGTTGTTAGCCTTCTGTAACTAGAATTATCTTCATCAATTACAACTGCAAGTAAACCATCTGTTCTACTTTGAATCCAAAAAATATCATCATTACTTTGAATTATCTGTTTTATGCTTAATCCATTAAATGAGCCAAGCCCAAAACTTTTCCATGATTTCGTTTGTGGATCGTAACGATGAAGAGGCTTATTAGACAATGCATTTGTAACCCACAAGGCATTATCATTTCCCCAAAGCATACCACCCACTCTGACATCGCTAGGTGTGCTTCCCAAAGCATCCATCAAAGTTGAATTATTTGAATTCCAGATTGAATCAAGCATGCCATTTTTAAATTCTAAAACACCCTTTCCCCAACTAGAAACAAACCAATGACTGGTGTCGTTTGGGTTAATTACTTTGGACAAAATGTCTTTTGCCTGATTCAGTTCTAAACTATTTAATACTGACCAATTTTCATCTCTAAATGTAAAAACACCCTGATTACAGTATGAAGCAGTCCATGTAGGATCAATAGCTCCACTAAAAACATCAATACCATGATCGCTATAATCTAAATCAAAAACAGAAGAATAAGGAGGAGATGTAATTGTCCTGTGTTGTGCGTAGTCAAAATTATTTATAAATGTTAAACCCTTTGATGAATTAGCAATCCAAATAGTGCCATTATCATGAATTGTCGCGTCAAGAGGTTTGAAGTTGTCATTATTCCCCATAGCTGAGCTATATGTTTGTTTTTGAACACAAAGTTCATTTGTAATAACAACATCAAAATCCCTTGATATTACATATCCATTTTCTTGTTTTCTTATACTTTTTATTTTGTTTCCTGAGGAATTGTTAAGATTTATTTTTGACCAGGCTCCATTATTTTTAAACCAAACCGATTCGTTTTGTTTAGTTGAAACTAAGCAACTGTTCTCTGAAACCGAGATTTCATTAATGGCAGTATCTATCCACCTTTGGTCCTGTTTCCAATTTGAAAACAAGTATAATGGATCCATTAAAGAAGCAGACCAAAAACCTCTTTCTGATGATACAAATAAACTATCTGAGTCAATTTCAATATCAAAAGTCTCAATTGTGCTTCCGTCTTGACTTAAGATATAAGTTCCTTTAACAACTCCATAAATTAAGTCTAACTCTACAACTCCAAATCCGGTGGCTACAAACGCATTATTCTCACCATTAAAAGAAATCGAATTAATTCTTGATTTTCCCGGGTACCTCCCACTAGCGAAAATATCAGGAATTTGTATGATGTTATTTTCACTCCATAATTCAAGTAAACCATCTTCATAGCCTATTAAAAGTTCTTTTGAATTTGGAGAGGCCTCTATTGCAGTTATGCCGATACCCCCTAATCCATTAACTTTTGTGAAATCAGATAAAACATCATTTACAAGATCGTATCTCAACAATCCGTAACTGCTTGCAGCAATAACTTCATCACCTAAAATAGCTATGGAATGAGTTTCATTTAAAGGCAAATGTGACCTCCATTGACCAACAGGAACCCCTTGAGATAAAAGTATTTGCCCCCAAAAACAGATTACTACTAAAAATAACAAGCCACGTTTCACGAAACAAAGATGCACTATCTTCGTTTTATAGGATGCAAAATCTCTAATTTAGAAAAGTGTTTAGGCTAAAAAAATCATATTTTTTATTGATTACCCTACTTCTTTTTTCGTGCGGTAAACCTCCTGTTGTGCAAACTTTAATAAGTAATGTTGATGAAGTCTGGTGGCAAGACAGCGCCCTAAGTGTTGACGTTTCAATCCTTGACACATCAAATGTTTATCGCGTTTCATTTCAATTAAGACACACTTCAGAATACCCCTACAGCAACTTGTTCCTGTTTCGTTACGTTCTCTCCGAAACTCAAACAGAATATCAGGATACAGTGGAAATAACACTAAGTAATGGAGGCTCGTGGATTGGAAAAGGAATTGGCGCCCTTAAAACAATTAACCTGCCCTATCATCAAAATGGAGTAAAATTTCCCAGACCGGGAAATTATCGATTCGTCTTCTATCATGGTATGAGAGATGAACCATTGAAGGGCATTAAAGATCTAGCTCTTGTAATCGATTCCGAGAATTTAATAAACTAGATATGAAAAAAAAAACACCAGTTTCTGATGATTTCCATAGTTATGTAAAAGCTCTTTGGGTCTGTGTTGCCTCTATTCCGCTTGCGATAATTTTTATTTTCTTTTTGGTGCATCTAGGTTTCTTTGGTGAGCTCCCATCAACAGAGGAAATAACAAATCCAAAATCCTATTTAGCAACTGAAATATTATCATCTGACGGAAATCAAATTGGAACTTTTTTTCATGAAAATCGTGTTCATGTTGAGTACGAAGAAATCCCTGAAAATCTAATCAATGCATTAGTTTCTACTGAAGATGAGCGGTTTTTTCAACACTCTGGAATAGACTTTAGAAGCTTGGGTCGTGCGCTAATCTCTCTGGGCTCTGGAGGTGGAGGTTCAACAATAACACAACAACTGGCTAAATTAATGTTTACTCCAGACCCAGCACGAGGAATCTTAGTTCGTGTCATACAAAAACTCAAAGAATGGGTAATTGCTATTGAAATCGAAAGAAGGTATACGAAACAAGAAATTTTAACCATGTATCTGAACAAATTTGATTTTCTTTACCAAGCAGTAGGAATTCATAGTGCCAGTAATGTTTATTTTGGTAAAAACCCTATTGAGTTAAACATCGAAGAGTCTGCCCTTTTGGTTGGGATGTGTAAAAATCCGTCTTATTATAACCCCGCGCGACAAAGCCGTTTCGAGCTGGCAAAAAACCGAAGGAATACAGTTCTTGGGCAATTAAAAAGAAATGAATTCATCAACGATTTTGAATTAGACTCTTTAAGATCAATACCCGTCACTTTAAATTTTAACCCAAAAGGTCACGATAAAGGGTTGGCTCCTTATTTGAGAGAAAATATTCGTGCCTACATGAAAGACTGGATTTCAAAAAACCCCAAGGCCAACGGAGACAGATACAATTTATATACAGATGGCTTAAAAATATACACTACCATAGATAGTAGAATTCAAAGCTCTGCAGAAAAGGCTGTTAAAAAGCATATGAAAAATTTACAAAGTGTGTTTTTTAAACGAATAAAAAACAGAAAGGCTGGCCCCTTTTATTTCCCAGATGAACTTTCTTATGACGAGGGACAAAAAATAATCAAGCGGGCAATGCGCAAAACTACGAGATACAAAAATTTAATAAAAATGGGGTTGTCCGAAAAAAAAATAATTAATGTATTTAACTCTCCGGTTGAAATGAGTTTATTTTCTCATGATGGAGACATTGACACTATTATGAGCCCATTTGATTCTATTCAATACTATAAGAGTATTTATCAAGCAGGACTTTTAAGCGTCGAGCCTCAAACTGGATTTATAAAAGCTTGGGTAGGAGGTGTTGACTTTAAACACTTTAAATATGACGCGGTAATGCAGGGTCGAAGGCAAGTGGGTTCAACATTTAAACCCTTTGTTTATGCCGCAGCCATCGCAGATAAAAAATATTCACCCTGTATGGAAGTTCCTAATATTCAAACATGTATTGATTCTGGACAATTTGGGCTAAAAGAACCATGGTGTCCGAAAAACTCAAATGATAAATATGGGGGCGTTTTAACTTTAAAAAAGGCAATAGCCGGTTCAATAAATACCGTAACAACATTTTTAATGAAACAGATTGGGCCAAGCCCTGTTTCTTCAATAGCTAAATCACTCGGGGTCACATCCAGAGTTCCTGTCGTCCCATCTATTGCGCTGGGGACACTAGATTTATCTGTCTACGAGTTAGTAGGAGCATATACGGCTTTTGGCAATAAAGGGCTCTACACAGAGCCAATTGTAATCTTGCGAATAGAAGATAAAAATGGAGTTTTACTTGAAGATTTTTCACCTACTACAAGAGAAGTGTTTTCTCCCGAAGTCGCCTATACTGTTGTGAACCTTTTAGAAGGCGTGACAGAGAGTGGGACCGGTATTCGTTTAAGACATTCCGGTGGAAAATACAGATATAATGTAGTAACGGACTACCCCTACAATTTCACGAATCCAATAGCTGGGAAAACTGGAACAACTCAAAATAACTCTGACGGTTGGTTTATTGGAATGGTCCCAAATTTAATTACTGGAATTTGGACGGGCTGTCAAGATCGTTCTGCACATTTTGGAATAACTGAATTTGGACAAGGGGCAACAACAGCTTTGCCCATTTGGGCAATTCTTATGAAGGACCTTTATACACAACCGAACATTGGTATAAGCCACGGGGATTTTGAAAAGCCAAAGGGGCCAATGAGCATAGCTTTAGATTGTAATTCCTATCTCAAGCAAAGTATGGAGACAGACGATGAACAATCAGAATATAATTAATTATAAAAAGAGATGATCAGTAAAATTTTTACCAGCGTTGACGATGCCCTGTCAGGCCTAAAAGATAACATGACTGTAATGTTTGGTGGGTTTGGGCTCTCAGGAATACCCGAAAATTCGATAGCAGCGATAAGAAAAAAAGGAACCAAAAATTTAACTTGCATATCAAATAATGCCGGAATTGATGGTTTTGGTTTAGGATTACTATTAGAAAATTATCAAATAAAAAAAATGATAAGCTCATACGTAGGTGAGAACGAAGAGTTCGAAAGACAAATGCTATCTGGAGAATTAGAAGTTGAACTCATTCCCCAAGGCACTCTTGCTGAAAGGTGCAGGGCAGCTGGGGCTGGAATCCCAGCGTTTTATACACCTGCAGGATACGGAACAGAAGTTGCGGAAGGCAAAGAAGTGAGAATATTTAATGGTAAGCCCCATATTCTTGAACACGCGTTCGAGGCCTCTTTTGCTTTTGTTAAAGCATGGAGGGGAGACGAGGCGGGAAATTTAATTTTTAAAGGGACTGCCCGAAACT
>CESF01018655.1_pt1 | contig 21384 bp, 30 predicted proteins | sample 356331 | NCBI WGS metagenome assembly CESF01 (sample SAMEA2621779, study PRJEB7988) | marine metagenome | biome: marine biome (ENVO:00000447); feature: surface water layer (ENVO:00002042); material: "saline water (ENVO:00002010), including plankton (ENVO:xxxxxxxx)" | depth 5 m
CCGGGACATGTTCCACACATACCTCCTCTTCTGGTTCTGCGGCGACGTGTTCTTCTACGTTTACGAGTTTTTTTTCCACCTCTTGCTAAAGGGCTTTTATCTCTTACTCCTGTTTTTTTATTTACCTTTCTTTTTGACTTAGCACCTAATCCGGTTTTAGTTAAATCGGATATTTCATATGCATGAAGATTATCAACATGTCTTCTTATATGTTCAGGCAAATGTCCTTCTTTTCCAGCAACTCTAGAATCTCCTAATCCAGCAACAGCAGCAGCAGCACGTTCTCTTCCAATAGATTTTATAACAGGTGCCATACGTTTTTTTAAACCAGATGTTGCTCTAACAGATCGCATTAAATCTTGTCTAGGACTGCTAATGTTATGAAATTCATGAGGCCAGTCATTTTCATCGTAACCATAAGGAACAGCTCTTAAATTTGGCCTACTAGTAACCATTTGTTGTGGTAAAGATGCACGGAGACTTTCACTTAAGTAATTACTTCTATTTTCAGCTAAAGTTTCTTCCTCGTCATCTAAATGAGCGATTGATTTATGCTCAGCAGCATATTTATTAGTTTTACCAGTTTTTAGCGCTTTTTTTTGTCGTTTAGATAATGACATTATATATTATATTTATATTTAAAATATATAATTATTAAGTTAACGGCGACGTCTGCGACGGCGGCGAGTTCTGCGGCGGCGGCGAGTTCTGCGGCTCTTACGTGACTTACGTCTGCGACGACGAGTTCTTCTACGGCGTCTTTTTCCTCCCTGCTGTGCACCCAAATCATGACTAGCAGGAGTACTTTTAATTTCATCAGTTGCTTCTTCTTCTTGTTTTTTTTTAAGACCAACAGCAGCAAGTCCATTATTAAAACCTTTTGTTAATGCACCGAAAAAACCTCCTCTCTGTCTTCTTCGGCGTCTTCTAGTTCTTCTTCTGGTTCTACGCATTTATATATTATAAAAATATTAAAAAAGTTTAAATTTCAAAAATTACTTCTAAATATTATAATAACATGGAAACTGAATTAATAGAGTTATTTAAAAAATCACAATTACCTAAAAATGGTTGGATACAAGAATGTTTTATTTGCCATTTACCAACATCATTAACAACAAATATTACAAATATTGAAAAAAATAATAAAATAATTAAATTTGATTGTTATATTTGTAAAGATTGTAAAAAAGAATTTAAAAAAAATCAAGTTTTTTATTATGATTTTATTAAAGATTGTAAGATTTATATTTATGATAAATATTATGATTTAATTTACTGACCAGTTGAACCAAAACCACCTGCACCTCTGGAAGTGTTACTCAACTTATTTACAAGTCTAACATGAAAGTTTGGAGACAAATCAGGCATACAAATCTGTGTCATTCTAGTTCCCATATTAACCAAAGAGGGTTCGTCTCTATTAGTATTATATAGTGCAGCACAAATATTTCCACGGTATCCTGTATCAATAATTCCAACATTATTGGCTAAAATAAAAGGCGTTTTATAAATACTAGACCTAGCATAAAGATAATATGGAGAAGGTTGCAGAATGGACAAATAAGAATAATTTGTTTGTTGTTGAAGTTTTGTAACTTTATACACAGCAATTTGTACCCTCATATTACACAACTTTTTTTCACTAGGCTGATAAAAATACCTTCCGTTTGTTTCTAGATCTCCGTCTTTTACCCACGGAACAACCAAATCAAAACCACTGTCCTTATACTGATTTTTCATTGGTCGATTAAGTTGATCTTTAACATATTTTGACTTTTCATGCAAACTGATTTTTTCCATATAAAAATTAATAAGTTTCTTTCTTTCTTCATCTGTATAATTTTCATCAAATTCATCACTTACCTTTAGGAAAACACAATAATCTCCAACTTCTGCGTCTTTTATACTATGAATTGCACTTGTACTAGAACTCATACTATCACTAGAATAAATAATTTGACTGGGGTCTTTCGTTTCACCGTTCATCATCATAGATAATATATAATTACTATAATAACTATTTATTATCATTCAATTTTAATAATATTATTGGATAACAGTACAACTTCCATTATTCATTAAAGGTTCTTCATAATTTCCACTCATTTTTCTAAATGACATCTTTTTTCGTAAATAATCACTGCTAGATATAAATCCCAAATTCTTAGTAATATGGGCCCTGCCTTTTCCACAGTTGTTTTTACACTCAGGAGCAATATAAGATGGAAGACAACTAGAACCCAGTGGGTTTGTTAAATTAGGATTTTTTGTTGAAAATGGAGGAGTAGCATTAGGATCACAAAAATATGCTTTATGATCACATCTAATTTCCTTTATTTTTTTATCATTTATGTATTGTGATTGACCATTATTAGGTGCTCTTTTATGTGTTACCATTTGATTTAAACTTCCATTAACAGGAGTATTTCTTAAATGAACAACACGAGATGCTAATCCACCAACGCATGTTGTACCATTACCCGACAATAATCCTCCTAAACCACCTAAACTTCTTCTATGATAATTAAAGTAACTTTGAGGTTTTGCTGACTTTCTAACAAAGTTATCTGGTGGACAACATCTATTTTTACTAACTTCACCCATAACTGGTGCACTTCTAACGGTACCCCTACCAGTCATATTTAGTGAAAATGGTTCTCCTCTATTTGAGGCATATTGATTTTGAATATTTAATTTTGCTCTAGCATTCGCTTTTCTTTTCAATACATGTATTGACATATAATAACTTATTAGAAATTAAATATACAATAAAGTTCTATTTTCAGGATCATCCATTAAACAACGTTCTAATGCCCAATATAACGGTGTACCTACTAAACTTTCTATATGTGTATGTAAATTTAATTTTCCTTTTATTTTTTTTAAACTATGAATTGTAATCATAGCAAGAGAATAATAAACAGATTTTAAAGATATTTGTGATGGAAATGTCTTTTGATTTTTTAGTTCCGGAGAGAAAAAGAAACCATCTTTTTTTTTAATTGGTTGAGATAATTCAATCATTTTATTTTTTATAGGACGAATTTTATTTGTTTTTAATAACAAAAAATAAAAATTGTTATCATTTACATCAATGAAATATACATCACTTAGATTTAAATAAAGAACACCTAAATTATTTTTTTCTAAGTCTTTGATTTGAAGAAATAAAGTTTGAAATAAAACATCCGCATGTTTATACAAAAAGTTATTTGTTTCAATTAAATCGTTTAATCCTATAAAATTTCTAGCATTTATTGTGAATTGATTTGTTTTTACACTTAAAATATTTTTAATTTTCTCGTAAAAACTACCAAATTTATTTTTTTTAATACTAAATTTAATTTTATTTGATAATTTTGTTACTTCTAGTTCTGAGTTATCAATTATTTTTACCATATATATATTTGTATTATATAGAAAAATTTTTAATTTAATAATTTAGTAATAATATTAAAAAAAAAGTGTCTATATTAATAATATAACATGTTAGGTTTGTTTAAAAAAACATCTACTAATTTTTTAAAGTTTCAAAAAAGAAACTTTAATGTAAAATCTAATAATTATGAGACGTTTGTCCCAAAAGAACTATCACAATTTTTAGATACTTTACATCGTAATAATGCGGATAATCATGAAAATTGTATGGAATTACGAGAGAAAAATCACAAGGAAAATATATTTTGCTATAGAGATGATACAAAAGAAATACGACAGACAGAATGGAAGGCAAATGTAATTCCTGATAATTTAAAAAAAAGACATGTTGAGTTAACTGGTCCTGGGAATGACCCTAAAATGGTTATTAATGCAATGAACTCAAATGCCGATTGTTACATGTTAGATATTGAGGATTCCATGTCTCCTTCTTGGGAAAATGTCGTAAGTGCTCATAAAAATATAGGTTTAGTCGCCAGAGGTGATTTAATTCATGATACTGGAGAGAAAGTATATAAAGTAACAAATGATAGTCCTCCTACTCTTTTAGTTAGAGCAAGAGGTTTACATATGTTTGAAGAAAATGTTGTAAATAATGATGGTCAACCCATTCAAGCAACTCTTTTTGATATAGGAACTCATCTTTTTAATAATGGAGAATTTATGTCAAAAAACAAATTAGGACCTTATATGTACATTCCAAAATTAGAAAATTATGAGGATGCTATATATGTAAATAATGTTATTTCCCAATCAGAAGAAATGCTAGGATTAGAACCAAATTCAACAAAAGTAACTGTTTTAATTGAAACCTTTCCTGCTATTTTTCAAACACATGAAATTATTCATGCACTAAAAGATAGAATTGTTGGATTAAATTGTGGAAGATGGGACTATATTTTTAGTATGATGAAATCATTAAATACAAAAATAGAATTTCCAGATAGAAATACACTAACTATGGAACAACCATTCTTGGGAGCCTATGTTGAACAAATAGTAAATACATGTCATGAGCGTGGTATCCATGCCATGGGAGGTATGTCTGCATTTATTCCGACAAAAGATGCACAACAAAATAATAAAATTATTAAAAACATATTACAAGATAAAGAATTAGAGATTAAAAGAGGCTGCGATGGTGCATGGGTGGCCCATCCCGGATTAATAAGTCCTATTAAAGATTTATTTAATGAAAAACTAAATGCTGATAATCAAATTGATAGTTTTTCAGGTTCAAATCATTTAGTTGAAAATTCTAGATTAAGACAATTAAATAATATAACACAATTTACACAGGTAGAATTAGAAAATAACATATCAGTAACATTGCAATACATAGCAGCATGGTTACATGGAAACGGAGCTGTCGCTATTAATAACTTAATGGAAGATTTGGCAACAGCAGAAATTTCTGCAGCTCAATTAAAAAATTGGAAAGAATTTAACACTAGGTTAAACAACTATAATAACTCTAATAACTTTAATGATATTTTTAATAAAACATTAGAAAATCAATTAATTAAATTAAATCAAGATAATCAGGTAACTTATGCTACACAAAATTTAAATACAGCAAGTGACATATTAGAAGAGTATTTAAATAGTGATGAAAAATTTTTACAAAATGTTGCATGTAAACACTTAAAAATAAAATTACAATTCAATGCTCATAAGTTTGACCAAAAAACATTAGATTTATTAGGAGGTAGTCAAAAATATTTATCGGGAGTTGGATTAACTAAACATCGTGGAGAATTTTTAAATAGATATCTTTACGAGGAAAATAATGAAGCATATAAATTTTTAGGTACAAGTAATGGTGTTTCCGCTGTTAATGTTGTGGCAGGAGGGAGAGGTAAAGTAGGACCTTATTCTGGAGGCTGGCAGGCAAATGCAATGAAAAATAGATTAAGTATGAATTTACCTGATACACTTCATGTTGCGGTGGAAGATGTTTCAACATGTGCAGAAGAAATTAATTATCATTTAGAAAAAGCAGATCAGGTTCAGCACATTAATAAAACAAATGACCCTGAATTTAATGATTGTGTAAACTACTATGACTTAGCTTTATTGGCTGATTTAGAGCAAGGATGGAGTATCCCTGAGAAAACTAGAATTGCTGTTAAAAAGGCAATCCAAAACGGTGTAAATGTTATACATATAGAAGATCAGGGTGTAGCAAAAAGATGTGGACACCTAGGAGATAAAGAATTAGCGACATATGAAGACTATGCTGTTATAATGAAGTCTGCTAATCTAGCGGCACAAGAATTATTAGGAAAAGAACAAGCAGAAAAACAGTGGGTAAGATTTGTTTCTAGAACCGATGCTTATTCTGCTAAGAGAATTCATAATTCTGATTTATTAAGAGATCCTGAAAATCCGGAACACAAATTTATAGATTGGGAGCGTGGTGCAAGTGATGACGGAAAATATTTATTTTTAAAACAAGGCACAAATCCAGAAACAGGGAACAGATGGGGATTAGATTTATCTATTTTAAGATCCACTAGAATTGTGGATGATGGATTGGCTAGTCATGTATGGATGGAAACTCCTGATGCTGATTTGCAAGTAGCAAAAGATTATTTAACCACGGTTAATAAAAATCTTAGTAAAAAAGGAAAAAAAGCCTATGGATTATATAATCATTCACCATCTTTTGATTGGGATGTTAAATTTTTTGCAGAGGCCGAGCCACTTACAGATGAATTATGTGATACTTTAAAAAATGAAACACTTAATTACATTAATAGTATGACTGAACCTTGCTCTCCATTAACAATGAATAGATTTATATCAAAAAGTTATAGAGATGTTTTTGAAGGATATGTACATGATTTTTTTACTAAAGATGCATCTAAAGTTCAGGGTGATCATTTAATTTCAGATAAAGATGTACAAATTATTTCACAGTTAATTATTGATCATATGCGCGGAGAAGAGATGTGGGAAAGAAATGTAAATTCTCTTTTAAGTGAAAAAGATAACTATTTTTCAAATAAATTACAAAGTTTGGTTAAAGATGAATTAAATAATGGTTTTAATCCTAAAGAAAAAATAACAGAAATAATAGTTAATCATAGATTGTCTAAATTTAGTACAATGTTGGCTAGTTTTGGTTTTGATATGCATTTAATTACATTACCCGAATTTCATGTTACCGCTTTCAACATGCACAAACTTGCTAATAAATTCCCAGAACAAGGTATTAATGCATTCGTTAAAAACACACAAAGACCAGAACGTATATATTCAACCACAGAGCCAACATATACATATTATAAACATCAATCAGCAACAGGAACTGGTGTAGAAGCCGCATTTAATACAGCAGTTGGTTCAGCAGATGTAAATACTCTTAGTGATTCAACGGAGGCAGATGATTTAAAAAAACGCACAGATGATGACGACACAGCAGAAGAATTTTTAATTGAAAGCCCATTTAATTTGCTTACATCTTCTCCAAAAAAATAAAACTAACGGGATATTTGTATTTCAGGAACCTCGCTATCATGATATAATCTTTGGTTTTTAACTGTACAATAAAAATAAATAGAACTAATAATACATGCCACTCCAATTGCTACAAAAATCCATACAGTATTCATTTAATATTTATATAAAAAAATGTTTATATAAATACTAAGTAAATTAATGAAAAAATATTAACATCATATTTAAAATTGATTTAAAATTTAAACATTAGTTTTTACAATTAAAAATGAGTAACGAAAAATCCACAGAAAACTTAAAAAGTAACGAACCATTAAAACCAATAGTTAAGTGGAGTGGTGGTAAAAAAGATGAGTTAGCAAAAATTCTTCCTTATTTACCACAAGATTTTGATACCTATTTAGAACCTTTCGTTGGTGGAGGAGCAGTTTATTTCCATTTAAACCCAAACAAAGCAGTCATTAATGATGTACACAATGAACTTACTGATTTTTATAAAGCAATTAAAAAAGGACATAGTGATGATATTTATGAATTTATGAAAAATCATCCTAATGATGAAGAAACATACTATAAGGTAAGAGCCTACAATAATGATACAATGTTAGATAATGCAAAACGCTTTTACTATTTAAGAAAGACCTGTTATAGAGGTATGCTGAGATATAATAAAAAAGGAGAGTTTAATATTCCATATGGTAGGTATAAAAATTATAATTATGAAGATATTAAAAATAAAAACTATGAAGCTCTTTTAAAAAAAACAAAGATATACAATAAAGATTTTAAATATATATTTAAAAAATACGATGACAGTAATAATTTTATGTTTTTAGACCCACCCTATGATAGTGAATTTACAGATTACGGATATTGCCAATTTGGTAAAAAAGAACATAAAAGGCTAGCCAGATATATTAAAAAAACCAGTATTAAATGTTTAATGATTATTGGTAAAACCCCTTTTATTGAAAAGTTATATGCGGGATATATTGTGGCAGAATATGATAAGAAATATAGGTTTAAACTACATTCTGGGAGAGTAGGAAATGAAATTAATACGAAACATCTTGTGATTAAGAACTATTAGTTGTCATATTTATCACACATCATTCTACAAAATTCCATGACCTTTTCAATATTTTCTCGTGCCTTAATTTGTTTTTGCAGGTTAATTCGCTGTCTACTTCCAGAAGTAATACCGACCAGAACAGCCATTTCCTCAAACAGCATCAGTTTAACACATCCTAATTCAGTTTTCACTATCATATCACTTCTTTTCATCGCATCATAGCAAACTATATATGCTTTAGCCTCCGGAAATCCACTACTAAGACATGCATTTTTTGTCGCAGTCAAACTCTGTACTTCTCCTTTAGACTTTTTTGTATCAAAATCACACCCGTTTTTCAACTCAATTAAATGAATAGTTCTATTTTCATCTATAAATACAAAATCAACCTCCACAGACTTCTTATTTTTGCAAATTTCGCCATGTTCTTCATACCACAGTTTGAAAAATCTACACGATGGAACCAAACATGGGATAGGCAAATCAGCCAAATTTTCTATGGTTATTTTTTCTTTTTTTCCATGTACATGACTTTCTCCATGAACACAATTGGCTTTGAAATCATCTACAATAAAACTTTCTAGTTCATTTCCTGATTTGATTTTTCTGGAATGAATATCTGTTATGAAATTTCCAAAATCTGTAGCCTGTTCTATGTTATCTCCGGTGTAAAAGATCTGACTGTAGGAAGAGGCAAATTCATTATCATTTGTTGTCAACATTTTTTCAACAGCCATCGCTGCTTTCGTTTCTGCCTCAACAACAGCAGTTTCTGCTTTCGTTTCTGCCTCAACAATTGCCTCTGCATATGGAGACCCCTCTCCCTGCATAACTTGAGCTTCTAATGCGCTTATTTTCCTGTTTTCAGTCATTATGTATAGTTATCCTAAAGTTTTTTAAAATAAAAAACTCAATTTTTATTTGAAATAAAATCCCTAGTACTTATTTAATGTATACACAAATACTAAAAGTATCATTCCAATAATAAAAATACTTATAACGCAGATTAGTTTACGTTGAACACAATCCATACATTCTATCCAATCATTTTCAAAATCATCCTCGGTATAATTCTCATCCTCATTATCATCTTTATCATCCTCTCCTATAATAATAATTATTTCATCATCTACAATAGATTCTTCACTTAATTCTAATGCTTTTGTACGTGTTCCCATTTTATAGAACCGGTATTGTGTGTTGTGTGTTGTGTGTTGTGTGTAAAAAAAGTATTCAATTTACTGATTATGTACTTACTAAGATCGACCTTTTATTTTATAATATGCTATAAAATATTTATAACTTTTTTAAATTTATTCATCGTCCTCGAGTTCTAGTTCTTCCTCATCTTCTTCAGTTTCATCACCAGACACCCATTCTGCTTCTTCCTCATCTTCTCCTATTTCTTTTTGAGGCTCAACATTATCAGGAGCAATGAATTCAATATCAGCCTTATAAACGGCTGGACGGCTCACGAGTTTCTTAATCTCGTCTTCTAGTTCGGCAGGAAGTTTCTGGGTCACCATCTCCACTTTCATGGCCTTTTCTAATTCTTTACAATAATTGGCATCCGCTTCATACTGCCTTAGATCTTTCATGTTTCCATAGAATTTTCCGCGGTCATAGCCATGATCATAGTGGTCACAACCTACTTCTCCCGACCCTTTTACAAAAGTAAGGTTCTGAAAACGCTCTGGAGCGGCTCTAGTTCTAGTAGGATTACGGCGGAGTACAACAGAAGACATATTACTTTCTCTTTTTTCTTTTTTTTTATTTCGTTTTTGGTTGGGGTTTACAATATTTTCCAGGCTTTTTTTTTATTCAATTTTCTTTAAAACAATTCAATTTTTATAAAATTGAATTATTTACTTATATTTTACTACTAACAAAAACCAGGGACTTTTTTTTACCTGGAAAAAGGTAAGAAAATTGAAGTTTATTTTCCTCTAGGAGAGCAGAGTCATTCCCCCCCTACCGACATACTCTCACCTGTACCCGATACATACCTACAACTTTCATTCTTACGCGATGTCTTCCAACTCTAGCCAGAACATTACCCAGCGTATGAGCCGCGAGGAGGCTTTCGAGGCGAACAGCGGAAACTGTGTCAGCCTGTGCATCTCTCGTGTCTTTCCCAACATCGGCTGGCGGCGCATCAAGCGGCACATGATCGAGGCCCAACTAGGGTTCATCGAGCGGGTCGATGTCATCCCAGTCTACGGAAAGGATGGGAAGATCCGCTTTAAGCGCGCGTTCGTGCACTTCCGCGAGAACTCATGGAACAACCGTGATCCTGAGGCACGGGAGGCACTCGAGCGTCTCCGCAATAGAGAGAGCATCCGCCTTGTCTACGAGGACCCGTGGTGGTGGTCGGTCAGCATCAGCACCTCCGAGCGCCCTGATGAGGCCCCTAAGCCCCCGCAGCGAAAGACCCGCATTGTATCCTCCGATGATAACTCCGCCGCCGCATATGACACCTCCGCACAGCCGGACGACGAGATGCGAGGTGCTGCCGCCCTAGCCGTAACTGGCGAGGAGCCAGCAGACAGCGAGGACGAGGAGATGCCCCCTCCCGGAACCCTCACTCGCTCGAACTAACTCTTAGTCCCCTACTACCCGCAATGCCATATTACTAGAGGCTTAATATCTAGTGCAAAACTATAAAAATCAAAAAAGAACAAAACAAAATAAAAAATAGAAAATTTTAAAACCTGTGAGAAAACACAGACGAAAAAAAACACACGCCGTGCTAGCTCAGTTGGTAGAGCGCTGGTCTTTTAAACCAGTGGTCGTGGGTTCGAGCCCCACGTACGGCAAAAATTTTTTTTATTTTTTTCTATTAAAATATTTAAAAATATAATATAATTAAATTAAAATGAATAGGGATTTTGTTGTAGATACGGGCCAAAAGTTTGTATCCAATGTTTTAGGCGGAGCCGGTGCGATTTGGGGCTCGTCTGAAGTAGTTTGTTTAAGAAACAATTACAATAAAAGACTATGGAGAGGAATATCAGGGGGGGTTGGTGCTATTTTTTTTGCGTTTTATTTACAAGAAAGAATAATTGAATATAAAAAGTTAAAAAATGATTAATTTTTTTTTAATTTTTTTTATTATATATTTTTTGTATGGATAAAATAATTGTTTACATAGATGGTTATAAATTTGATGTGACAGAGTACGCAAAAGACCATCCCGGAGGTAAAAAAATACTAAAAAAATATCATGAAAAAGATGCAACAAAAGCATTTAATAGAATTAAAGGTCATGGTGATGCCTATGTTTTAGATATCTTAGACAAATATTGCATTGGGAAAATTTAAACTTTTTTCCAACCATCCTGATACTTTTCTACATCCCCAGATACAAACTTTTTTCCACCCAAAAACACCGTTCCGGGTGTTTTTGCGGTACATCGCGCATACCCACCATCTGCTATTCCGATTAGATTTCCATTTTCATCATAAACCTTTTCTCCTTTCTTTACGTGATTATACGCATTAAACACGTGACGAGCCCACGCAATTCGAGGCATACTACTAAGGTATGTTTTCTTATTTTTTTGTTTTTTTTTATTCAATTTTTTACCATAGTTCATGTCTAACCCATTTTGTAACCTCGCCTAAATACACCATATCGGAAAAATTCATATCACTCTTCTTTTTCTTTTCAGAACACACCTCACTTGCAAAAACTTCTTTTCCATCTTTAGTTACCCAAACATTGGCCCTAATTTTGCGCGTATCTTTTTTAGTATATTTAAATTTTCTCTGTTCAGACTGGGTTTTGCTATAGTAAGCATGATATTTCGTCGAAATGGTAGGGTTCGACATTTTTTGGTTTAAGTAGTAAATAGATACCTTACACATTTAGGGTATAACTCGGTTCAATTTTCAGACCTATAAAAAGGAACTAAAAAAAAAGCACACATTTAGGAAAGAAAATTGAATGACTTTTATACTAATAAATATAAGCACACTCTTCTCAACTTTCTATTTTGAAACATGGATCCTCAACAATGGCTCCTAGACAGATTTCCAAACTGCCGCGCTCTAGATGAAAACTGGACTTTTGAGCGATATGATTATCCTGAAAATGTTCGTCAATGGATACGAGATAATTGGGTAAAGGTAAGTGATAACAATGGAGGTACTTACCATGAGCCTACCTATCATCGCGAAAAGTTTCCTCACCTTTATGAAAAAGAAAACCCAGAAGAAAGTAAGGATGAAAAAGAAGATCCGCCAAAAGAAGGACAAGAATTTGCTCAGGCATATAAAGAAACAGAATTTTATGATGGAATGGATGATGCAAACAAAAAGGCTGTAAATGTAATGGCAGAGCAAGGTATGGAGGCAGCCGTAAAACATATGTTTACTGATGAAAAAAGTGGAAGACAACTTTCATACGCCGAAATGCGAAGTAGGTATGGATAATAATTAAAATATTTTAAACCATGTACGCTTTAAAATATTTGAGATTTTTTTTTTATTTTAGTAATTTACAAATGTTATCGGATAATATGTTAGCGTTAATAGCAAGTAGCGTAATCAAAAAAGGTTACAATGGAAATTCTCTTTCATGGAGTGGTCGTGGTTACATTGTAACAACACTTGAAACGAATGGACATTCAAATATTGTTGAAGTAAAGAAAGGAAACCAAAAGTTATACATGTTTTGTCAGGAGGGTTCTCAAAACACAAGTGATTATTTAACTGACTTAGAAGCAATGAACAATGATAAGAAAAAGAAAGTTAAAAATAAAAATGGACGTGTCAGTAAAACTATGTGGGACGAATATACAAAATACAGAAATTTAATTAATGATTTTCATAACGACTATAAAAATAAAGGTCAACTAGTTTTGGTAGGTCATAGTTTAGGTGGTGCTGTTGTAGGTATTGCTGCAGGTATGTTAAATATTAAATCAGTTTTATTAGCCCCTGTTCCTTTTATGGCTCATAGTAATTGGTCTAAAAACTACAATGTAAATCCCAAAAGTTACGTAAATATTACAGACCCTTGCTGTAGTGACAGAGTTGGTATTAGTTGGAAAGCAGCAAATCACATTGGTAAAATCTGGATTTCTAACGGCTATGGCATGGACAGTCATAAAATAGCCAGTTTCGTTTCTTATTTTGAAGACAGGTGTGGATTTTCTATATTATAAATATAAAATTTAATAAATAAAATATAATAAGTAAAATTATTATACTTTATAGGTTATTAATCAAAATTAGGTCCAACAACATCAGGACTTCTGCCGGTTGAGCGTTGACCATGTGCCATTTTCCACATATCATTTTGTTTTACAAAAACTCCAGTAAAAACAGCCACATCGTCGTTATCAATGCCTTTATAGTTAAATTTACTATGTGTCGTATAACAAGCAAATGCCATATTTCCCTCAATATGAAGTCTATGTATACCTAATAAGGTAGATGATGCCCCGGTAACATCAGCACTATTCATCATAGCATCCCATTGGTTCATATTAAGTGGATTTCCTGTAGGTCGAATAAAAATACAATTATCTAACATATGAGGTCTACCAGTAGGAGTATTATTGTCCCACGTTGTAATTTTTCTAATTAAAGATCTAAGAGTTTGATCATCGTTTGTTTGCATTATGTTTATTTGACATAATTTAATCTTTAAGTTTATTTATAGAAAAATAAGAAAATTGAATAATATATTGATAAAAAAAAAGGTTAAACATTATTTTCCTCTACATCTTAACATGGATCCAATCCCTGCCCCTAACACTTCTGAACACAATAAAATGATGAACGACATTTACAAAAATATAGAAAAATTTGATACCGATAGGCATTTGACCGAGTTTAATCAAATTATTCGCGAAAATAAACACTATAAACTAAATGTAGTAGATTTGATTGAAAAAATGGAACATTTTCACAGATTTACTCCTAATTCTCTTGAGTACATGATAGATGTTATCAATAACAATCCATGTACATTTCAAAACTATGGACCTTATGTAAAGATAGACGGTTATTGGAAGGTAATAAACATATCTCCCCACAATGAAGACAAAATAAATTTTAAACAAAAAGTTTTAGACTATGCAAAACAAATAAATGAACAAAAAAATTACATAATTCAACTAGAAAATCAAATAAAAATGTTGACAAAATCTAAATAAGTCTACCATCTTTATAAATTCTAACTTTAAGTATATCATCTCTATGTAAATATTTTTTTTTATAGTATTTTTTTCTATTATATGTTGTATCATAATTTCCTCTTACATAATAAGAAACACTTCTTTTTTTTTTTGGACTAGTTTTAGAAAATGTAGATCCCATTATTTATAAAAAAATATTTGTCATGTTTTTAAGTTTTAAAGTTTTTAATTACTTAAACAATTTCTATGGGATAAACTTTTCTTTTTTTCTTTTTTTTTTTAAAATCTCCATTTCCAATAAATATACATAAAATACAAAATATAAACAAAACAACACTTATAACCATAACATCTTCTTCTTGTATAGATACACTTATAATTAAAACTATAATACCTAAGATACCAAAAAATGATGCTATTCTTAGAGCGATGCCTTTTGGAGTAAGTTCACTCATGTTTGTTTTATTGTAATAAAACCATAATATACTATTAAGATTGTATCAATTTTCTTAAAATAAACAAATAACTGTGTTTAAAGAAAATTGAATACAATTAATAAGAGGTAAAATACCCTGCTACCGACTTATTTATGTGCACGATTGCATACAACACAAATTACTACAGACGCAATAAAGAAAAACGATTTAAGGTTCATCAATGTCCTCACTGTAATTTTGAGACTACTGGTCCAAAATCATGTTTACAGGCGCATGTATGGGCTAAACATACAATAGAAAAAGACAGACCATTTCAATGTCCTTGTAATGATTGTGATAGAGGATATTCTGCTAGAGCAAATTTACATAAACATATGAAACAGTGTCATAATATTGAAATTCCCAAAGATAAAAACATATTTGCCTATGTCATTTATCCAAATCTAAACGATAATATAAAAGATAATTTGACCAATGACGAGGTTAAAAGATTAGATTTTTACAACAAAAACAAAATACTATCAAAAGATATGAAACAGTACAACAACATAATAAATAAAGAAATACTATATCACGATGAAGCACAACGAATTATTTCTATTAAAAAATTTACAAAAGATGATATCATTACTATGAACAAAAAAAACTAATATTTCTAGGTATGGAAGTTAAAATACTTAGAAATATATTATTATATTTTTTAAATGAATAATAAAGAAATTTTTAACAATAAAGAAACTTTTAACAATGAAGAAATTTTTTTAAAGAAACAAATATTAACTTATATGGGTAATAAACGTAAATATTTAAAAAAAATAGATGAAATTATCGTATTGGTAAAAAATGCTTTAGACCAAGAGACACTTACTATAGGAGAAGGGTTTTCGGGCTCAGGTATAGTTAGTAGATTATTTAAAAATCGTGCGAGTGATAAAAACAATAACCTGGGTACCTTTTATGTAAATGATATATCTGGATATTCAAAAACATTAAATAGTTGTTATTTAACCTCTTCTAAAAATCTCTCCACAGGTGATATTGAAAACCTAATTTTACATTTTAAAAAAATTAGAGAATTTATAAAAACCCCTCAAAACCCGGAACCTTTTATTGCAAAATATTGGGCTCCAAAATCTGATAAAGATATACAGCCGAATGAACGTGTTTATTTTACAGCAGAAAATGCAAAAATAATAGACCAAATGCTATATTATATACACAATATAGTAGAAGATAAATATAAATGTTTTTTATTGGCTCCTTTAATAGTGCAATGTTCTATTCATAATAATACAAATGGTCAATTTAGTGCTTATTATAAAGACGAAAATAAAGAAAAAGGTATGTATGGAGGTAAAAAACAAGTAGACTTAAATAGAATTACAGGGAAAATTACACCCGAAATGCCTCTTTTAACTAGTCATAAAGCAAATGTTCATGTTAGTCAAAATGATGTATTAAAGTGGTTAAATACAATTCCTGAAGTTGATCTTATGTACTATGATCCACCATATAACAAACATCCTTATAACATTTACTATTTTTTATTAGACATTATTAATAATTATGATACAAATATTAAAATACCTGATACATATCGAGGACAACCGAAAAATTGGGAAAAAAGTAATTATTGTAGTTTAAAAAAAGCAAAATCTGAATTTAAAACATTAATAAATAAAACTAAAGCAAAATTTATATTAGTATCTTACAATAATAAAGGTATTATACCAATAAAAGAATTAGATGAAATATTGTTAGAAAAAGGAAATTTATATAAAATACCATTTGAAAATGGGGCATTTAATAAGTATTTGGGAATTGCTGCAAAAAAAAGAAAAAAAAAGAATGAAAAATTAGAAGAATTTTTATGGTTAGTAGATTGTAGACCTTAATTTTTAGCCTTGTAACATTTCCAAAACCATGGAAAATTATAAATTATTTTAAAATCTTCATTTTTTTCAAGACATTCTGAAACAATCGCACCATTTTTTGTTTGATTTAAATATTTTAAGTAAATAAATCCTAGTTTATTTTTTTTTTCTTTAGAATAAATTAAGTTAATTTTCTTTATAGGTCCTACATTATAGTTATTAAATGTTTTTTCAATAAAATGCTTACTAATAGTTGGGTCTATCTTAGGAATACAAATACATATTTCATTGCTCATGTTGATAATATTTATATGGTCTATTATCAACAAGATAATATAATCAATTTTTTTGCTGTCTCTTATAAAGAATATTATCTAAATAAAATTAGGTCAAGTATATGCTTGTAAAAAAAAATTTTTGCTGTAAAGAGACAATAATATATATTGAAAATTCTTTAAGTAAATAAAAAAATTGATTAAACAAATTAATATAAGTATACTATATTAAAATATGAGCAATCGTTTTAAAGATTTAAAACCCCCAAAACCAAATATGTTTAGGAAAACTAATAAGCCGCCCTTAAGAGAAAATAATAGGTGGAGCAAATTAGATACCACTCCAAAAAATAATTTTAAATCTCCTTCAGAGAAAAATTTTAAATCATCTCCAGAAAAAAATTCTAGATGGAATAATTTAAAAAATGATGAACAATCTAATACATCTAATAGATTTAAACATCGTCAACATAGAAATAATAGAAATAACAGATATAATAGATATGATAAAAAAAATAAAGGTTCAGGGGTTTTTAATAATGCAAAAATGGTTAATGGTGTACCGCAAATAGCAGGTTCTGTACGACGCTCTTTTAATATTATGGATTCTATTCAAGTAAAACAAAAAAAAAAGAGATCTCCAAAAAAATCTAAGAAAAAACAGCAAACATTTGAACAAATTCAATTACCTCAACAAGAAACTGAAGAAGAAAAAGAACAAAAAGAACTATGGAAACAACAGTTAATTGCTCAATATGCTTATGAATGTTATACAGACGAGGAGGGAGAAGAAGATACAGATGACCATTAAAGATTAAGAACAATAATGATTAATTATCAAACAATAAGTAAATATTAATATTTTTTTTTAATTTAATATTTTACTATGAATAGTTCAGATAGTGAAATGGATGATGATTGGTTAGAAACCTTAGAAAAAGAAGAAGAAGAATATGATATTTTTTACAAAGATATCACAGATGTTATAAAAGTAAATTACATTTACATAGATGATAAAAAAAAAATATATCATATAAAAAAAGAGACTATTGATTTAGATGATAACATGTTAGATAAAGCCCATTTAATTTATTTATTAAAAAAAAACAAAGAATATAATAATAGTTTTCACAAAATAATAAGTATATTGCAATATAACATTAATATTAATCCTGAAAATATAAACTTATTTATGAAAAATCCAGATAACTTTAATTTTTTAACCATTAATGAAAATATTGATGATATAAAGTGGGAAGATACTATTAATTTATTTAAAGATATGAATACACTATACATAATTTATTATAAACCGCCCTTTAAACCGAGAAAGCACACCAAAAAAATTTATATTAAACAAAAATTGAAGCGAAAAAAGACTAAAAAAAACTATTTAAAGACTAAAAAGCACATTAAATAACGATGAACCTTCTCTCAGCAGCACTAGATCAAAAAAAGAGTTTGAGACCCATTCAGTTGGGAGAAAACGGTCATGTAGAAAATGCATGGTCATATAATGTTGATGAAAGGATTTGCCAGTTCTTTTTCCAACTTGTTAGAAGTAAAAATCATGATGATTTGAGACAAAAACTAAATAGTATGTTATCTACTCTAACGTGGAGGGACCATCGCACTCAACTGACTACACTTGCAAAGATTATGGTGCAAACACGAGATATTGTAAGTGGGAAGGGAGAATATGATTTGGCTTATATGCAGATTTTTGAGTGGTATAAGTTCTATCCGCAGTTTGCTTTTAATTGTTTTAAGCTGTTTTTGGATAGTAGCGAAAATCCTCTAGACCATCAATATGGTTCGTGGAAGGATGTTAAGAGAATGTGTCAGTATATAAAAGACAATAGTGAAGATAAAGAAAATCATATGTTGATTAAAGGTATTTTGTCATTTTCAGTAAATGTATTGACTGACGATTATAGAAAATCTATTGAAGGCCCTCAATATGCACCTCGTTTGATAGGAAAGTGGCTTCCTCGAGAAAAGTCTAAGTATGGATGGATCTTTAAAATTATGGCAAAAATGCTTAATCCTAGATTTATGGACAGTGCTACAAATAGAAGTTCTATAATAAAGGCATCTAGAAAGCAAAAGATGTATCTAAAGAAACTTCTAGTTTATCTTAATAAAAGAATTGATACGGTACAAATAAAGATGTGTGATCCACAAGGGAAGTGGTCGCAGATTGATTTTAATAAGGTTACGTCACTAACAATGAGTAAGAGTAAGAATGCAATTCTGTACGTTGATAAAAAGGGAAATGTTCGCGGAGAAAGCAATGACCGAATGCAGTGTAGAGAAAATTATAAGGCTCATCTTTCTCAGGCAATGAGTGGAGATACTTCTAAAAAAATTCATGGAAAGCGTTGTCAGGTGGGGGAACTTGTAAGAGATGCTAGAAAAATAAACATTCGCGAGTCAAAGTGTAATGATCAGGCAAATACAATTAATATGCAATGGGAGAGTAATAAGTCAAATAATAAGGGACTGGAGGGAAAATCTATTGTTGCAATGTGTGATGTTTCTGGTTCAATGGAATGTGATAATGAAATTCCTATTAATAATGCGATTGGTTTGTCTATTAGGATTTCAGAATTGGTAGATGAAGCTTCTGGGTTTAAAAACAGAATTATGACGTTTGATAGCCATCCAACATGGATACAGTTAGATGATAATATGAGTTTTGTGGAGAAGGCACACACCGTAAAAAATTCTGCGTGGGGCACATCCACAGATTTTTATAGGGCATTAGATAATATTATTGATGTTTTGGTTGAAAATGAAATTCCACCTAGTGCGGTAAGGCAACTAATATTTGCAGTATTTAGTGATATGCAATTTGATGCTAGTTATCATAACATTAATATATTTGATACTGCGGAAGATGCAATTAAAAAGAAATTCGTAGATGCTGGTATGAGAACTAAGTGGCATGAGCCTTATGAGATACCGCATATTTTGTTTTGGAACCTTAGAAAGACAACAGGATTTCCCGCTACAACATTTTCAAAGAATATTACCTTTCTGAGTGGATTTAGTTCAACTCTTCTTAATGTCTTTTGTACTAAGGGTATTGAGGCTCTACGCGAGACAACCCCTATGAACATGCTGAGTGACCTTTTAAATACAGATAGATATAATATTATTGAACAATTGATTTAAGTTATGTAAAACATTTAATAAATATATTAATTAAAAAATATAAATATAAAATATTTTTTAATACTAAGTTGTAATGAACAATAATAATGAAGATGTGCCCGATATATTTAATATTTCTAACAATATTTTACAACCAAATGCATCATACAATGATTTAATGATAAGTGCTTTTACAAATATGCTAACAAATAGAATTATATCAAATAATAATAGTTTTTTTCCTATATCGCAAAATCCCTTACCTAGATATAATTTTACAAATATACTTGAAAATTCATTATATCAAAAAAATCCCTATAAAAAAGTAACATCTGATAAGGGTCTTTCGCAACTTAAAATAATTAAATTTAAAGGAGATGAACATGAAACCAAATTCTGCTCTATAACACAAGATGAGTTTAAAGAGGGAGAAGAAATAGTGCAATTGCCATGTAAACATATTTTTGATAAAGATGCCATTCACACATGGTTAAAAGAAGAATCACATAGTTGTCCTGTTTGTAGATATGAATTAGATTTTAAAGAAATAACGGAAGATAAAAAAGAAATATCAGAAGTGTTAACAGATAGTGATGAAGATATGCCTGAATTAGAAGAAGTTATTGAGCAAAATGAAAATGAGCAAAATGAAAATGAGCAAAATGAAAATCAAGATCAAATATTAGAAGAAAGAAGAGAAGAATTATTATCAGGAATTAATAGAATTTTAAGAAATATACAGTTCGTAAATGAGCCTTCTAGGTTACATAGACAAGTTTCATTTGATACAAATAGAGATTTACAGTATGCTTTAATGGCAAGTTTAAATGAAACACAGGAATGTAATGAAAAAAGTGATGATGATTTTTTAGTTCATCCAGATACTCAACATGATGAATATTTTGATGATATTGTAAGTGATATTGATAGTGATGATGATTTAAATGAAGTAGATTAAATGTCGTCCCAATCAAAATCCTCAACAGTTTCCAATGTAGTATCTTGATTTTTCGTATCAGTTTCATTATCAATTTCTAGTTTAATATTTTCACCGCCACCACTACGATCAAACAAATCATCATCTGCTTCATCTTTTGCTTTAGTATTAAGTATATTATATACTTCTGGCACTTGTTTCAATTCGTCCATATCATATTGGTCGTATACATAAATAAGATCTGCCTTCTCTTTTTTCTTTTTCATAACAACCTCTCCCATTGAAACACTTCTTAGCCCAGCTAACACAATACTATCAAGTTTAATCATATTGTTTCTTTTATTTCTTCCTCTAAATTTTCCACGTATGACCAAAGTTCTTTCTTTTTTATCGGCACACAAAATCTTTGCATGACCGCCTCCAGATACAGCGATAACTCTTGCATATATTTCTCCTTCCTCTTTTGCTTTTCTTAACTTTCTAGTTACATTATTATTTGCTAGATGCTTTCTAGCACCCTTTTTATGTTTACTTCCTCCTTTCTTATTTTTAACCATTTCAATAATATTTAATTAATATTTTAA
>CESF01008429.1_pt1 | contig 21299 bp, 19 predicted proteins | sample 356331 | NCBI WGS metagenome assembly CESF01 (sample SAMEA2621779, study PRJEB7988) | marine metagenome | biome: marine biome (ENVO:00000447); feature: surface water layer (ENVO:00002042); material: "saline water (ENVO:00002010), including plankton (ENVO:xxxxxxxx)" | depth 5 m
AGGCGATTAAGGAACTCAGGACGGAAGTATTGCTTGAGTTCTTCATTAACAAGCGATTTGATTCGGTTGTACTGATTCTCTTCGGCGTTTTCGTCGCCAGAGAATTCGAAGCCGAGACCACCGCCTCCCTTCTCAATCACTTTCGAACCGATGTTCGAAGTCATGATGATCAGAGTGTTTTTGAAATCAACAGTGCGCCCTTTGGAATCTGTGAGGCGTCCGTCTTCCAATAATTGAAGAAGAAGATTGAACACATCCGGGTGCGCTTTCTCAATTTCGTCAAACAGAACAACGGTGTAGGGACGGCGTCGGACAGCTTCGGTGAGCTGGCCACCCTCGTTGAAGCCCACATACCCAGGAGGTGAACCGATCAGTTTGCTGACCGTGTGCCTCTCCATAAATTCAGACATGTCAAGACGGATCATGGCTTCTTCACTTCCGAAGAAGTAGGCAGCCAGAGCCTTCGTGAGTTCAGTCTTGCCCACACCTGTTGGTCCGGAGAAGATGAAACTGGCAATCGGCCGATTCGGGTTCTTGAGGCCTACACGTGCCCTGCGAATCGCTTTCGAGACTGCTTTGACAGCTTCGTCCTGACCGATCAGACGCTTATGAAGCGTCTCTTCCATGTTCAACAACTTGACAGACTCACTTTCGGTGAGTTTCTGCACAGGTACACCCGTCCAGGAGGCCACGATCTGGGCAATGTCTTCTTCGCTCACGACCGGAGTCGTTGTTGAAGCAACTGCACCTTGGAACGACGATTGATTGGTGCCGTCAGCAGTCGTCTCAGTAGATGGCTCCACAGTTTCTGTGGTCTCTGACGATTCGCTGGGGGTGTCTTGACGACTGTCCTGGAGAAGTGTGCGGATTTTTTCGCGTAATTCAACTTCCTTGTCTCGCAGTTCTCCGGCACGCGCGAAATCCTGCTCACGAACGGCATCTTCTTTCTCTTTTTGAACTGTGCGCAGCTCCTTATCGACTTCCTTGGCTTCAGGTGGAAGCTTGGAATTCAACAGCCGCACGCGGCTGCCAGCCTCATCGATCAAATCGATTGCTTTGTCGGGCAGAAAACGGTCGGAGATGTAGCGATCGCCGAGGGTAGCCGCGGCTTCAAGGGCTTCATCCGTGATCCGCAGACGGTGGTGTTGCTCGTAGCGCTCACGAAGTCCACGCAGGATTTCGATGGTGTCTGCGATTGAGGGCTCACCAACGTTCACCGGTTGGAAGCGGCGCTCCAGGGCGGCATCCCTTTCGATGTGCTTCCGATACTCATCCAGGGTGGTGGCTCCGATGCACTGCAGCTCACCTCGGGCAAGAGCTGGTTTGAGGATGTTGGCCGCATCGATGGCACCTTCCGCAGCACCGGCACCAATCAAGGTGTGGACTTCGTCGATCACAAGGATCACGTTGCCCGCACCCTTGATTTCTTCCATGATTTTCTTGAGGCGCTCTTCAAATTCGCCGCGATATTTGGTGCCTGCCACCAAAAGACCGATATCGAGAGTGAGAACGCGCTTGTCTTCCAGAATGTCTGGAATATCACCCTGCTGGATGCGCTGAGCCAAACCTTCAGCAATTGCGGTTTTGCCAACTCCTGGCTCACCAATCAACACAGGGTTGTTTTTGGTTCGGCGACCGAGGATCTGGATGACACGATCAATTTCGTTGTGACGCCCCACCACCGGATCGAGCTTGGCTTCGCTGGCCATTTGAGTGAGGTTGCTCCCGAACTCGTCGAGTGTGGGAGTTTTGGTGGATCCTTTGGCACCAGAACCGCCACCGCCTCCAGCACCCACTTCAGCCGTTTCACCCAGCATCCGAATGACTTGGGTACGGACTTTGGCCAGATCGACACCGAGATTTTCGAGAACTCGCGCTGCGACCCCCTCACCCTCTCGAATCAAGCCCAGGAGTAAGTGCTCTGTACCGATGTAGTTATGGCCAAGCTGGCGTGCTTCTTCAAGAGAGAGCTCGAGAACTCGCTTTGCTCTTGGTGTGAAGGGAATTTCAACCGCAACGAATCCGGAACCCCGGCCGATAATTTTTTCAACTTCAACGCGAGCGTCCTTGAGATTGACTCCCATGGACTTGAGCACTTTCGCTGCGACACCAGTTCCCTCACCGATTAGTCCAAGCAGGATTTGCTCAGTACCAACGAAGTTGTGACCAAGACGTCTCGCCTCTTCTTGGGCGAGCATGATCACCTTGATGGCCTTCTCAGTAAACCTCTCGAACATTGTTCAGGCCGACAGCTGTTCAATCCAACCTATCAGGGCTGAACGGGTCGTTGTGGATCGATGATCCAAAGGCACATCCCAGTGTTGTTGCGGGTTGATTGCCAGAGAAAGTATTAATCAATGCCTGAATGTGTTCCTTTATTCAGTTTGATCAGTGCGGAAATCCCTACCCTTTCTGATTGATCGCCACTGGATCAGGGCATCGTCACCGTTCGCGTAGTAGCCGGTCCTGCGGCCTGTGGTGGTGAATCCGCTCTGGGCGTAAAAGGCTTGTCCCGCGATATTCGTTCGTGCCACTTCAAGGGTGGCTGAAACCGCGCCAAGTGATGCAGCACGATCCATCATTGCTTGCAGCACCCTCGCACCGAAGCCGCAGCGTTGATACATCGGATCCACTGCCACAGCTGTGATCTGAAGCTCATCCACCACGAGCCATGCAGAGGCCAGGGCGATCAGGCTCCGATCCTCGGCGTCGATTCCCATCACCAGCCTGGAGTTGTCTGAAAGCTCACGCTCCCACTGCTGTTTCGTCCAGAGCCCCTTCAAGGCAATCTGGTCAAGCCATAGACAGGAACTGAGGTCGTCGGGACCCAGCTTTCGTGGGTTAACCGCCACTTCATCCACCAAAAGAGCACTGCCAGGGCGACGCGCCTCCTTACATTGCCTGTCTGACCGACCCGACGCTCCATGCCACAGCCCTACGAATCAGGGTGTGACCTGAACAGCCCGAATCGCAATCTGGCGCCAATCACCGCGGAACTCGACGCCCAGGGCCGTCTTGCGGTCGGGGGTTGTGTTCTGAGCGAGCTGGCCAAGCGCTATGGAACACCTTTATATGTTTTGGATGAAGCCAGCATCCGCAAGGCCTGCCAGGCCTACCGCGACGCACTGAAGCGTCACTATCCCGGGCCTTCATTGGCGATCTATGCCTCGAAGGCGAATAGCTCATTGGCTCTAACAGCCCTTGTGGCGTCGGAAGGTTTGGGGCTGGATGCGGTCTCGGCCGGTGAATTGATGACGGCTCTCGATGGCGGCATGCCCGCCGAACGGATGGTGCTTCACGGCAATAACAAGTCGGTCGAAGAGCTTGCGTTGGCTTATCACCACGACGTGATGGTGGTTGCGGACAACCAGCACGATTTGGATTGTCTTGAGGCGATTGTTTCTGAAGGGGGACAGCCTGTACGCCTGATGCTTCGCTTCACGCCTGGCATTGAGTGCCATACGCACGAGTACATCCGCACCGGACATCTCGATAGCAAGTTCGGGTTTGATCCTGATCAGCTCGAGCCCGTGCTCCGCAGGCTCCAGGGCTGTTCCTGGGCAAGAGTTGAGGGCCTTCATGCTCATATCGGGTCTCAAATCTTTGAGCTGGAGCCCCATCGCGACCTGGCGGCTGTCATGGCGGATGCTCTGGGCCTTGCCCTTGAACTCGGCCATCCCGTTCGGGATCTGAATGTGGGAGGAGGCCTGGGAATTCGCTACGTGGAAAGTGACGATCCCCCCTCGATCGATGCCTGGGTGAAAGTGGTCGCAGAAGCTGTTGTGAAGGCCTGTCGAGAGCGAGATCTTGAGCTGCCGCGTTTGCTCTGCGAGCCAGGACGATCGCTGGTAGCCACATCAGGAGTGACGGTTTACACCGTCGGTTCTCGCAAGGTTGTTCCTGGAATTCGCACCTATCTCTCCGTTGACGGGGGCATGAGCGACAACCCCAGGCCGATCACGTACCAATCCCTCTACACCACTTGCTTGGCGGACCGCCCTTTGGCCAACCCTGAAGAGACCGTGACCCTCGCTGGCAAACACTGTGAGTCGGGAGATGTGCTGCTCAAGGATCTTGCCTTCCCTAGCTGCAGCAGTGGTGAAATCCTCGCGGTCTTCGCGACAGGCGCTTACAACGCCTCGATGAGTTCTAATTACAACCGCATCCCGAGACCAGCAGCAGTGCTTGTGCATGCAGGAGATGCTGAGCTTGTTCAGCGTCGCGAGCAACCTGAAGATCTGCTGCGTTACGACCTGATGCCTGAACGGTTGCGCTCTGTAAACTGAACTCACAAAAGGGCGAAGGCGAAGGTGTTGGAGGTGTTACCACTGCGCCTTCTTCTAGATGTTCTCTGCGCCTCTCTTCTCGGCTTTCTGCTTTTCACAAGGGTCAACGAGCAACGCACGCTGTGGTTGTTGCGTGGCTACCTGTTTCTTGTGGCGCTGGCCTGGTTTGTCAAGCGCTTTTTCAGTCTCCCACTGACCTCAACGCTCATTGATGCGTTGGTTCTGGCCTGCTCACTGTCATTGGCCATTCTTTGGCAGGGAGAATTGCGTCGGTTAATGGAACTTCTCGGCACGGGTCGTCTGGCCGTGTTGCTTGGGAATCCCCAGAGCAAAATGAGGGCGACAGCCAGCACCGTGGCTCAGCTCACCGACGCGGCGGGCCGTCTCTCCAAAAGTCGTCGTGGAGCTTTGATTGTTGTCGACCTCGGCAGTGATCTGAGACCGGAGGACTTTCTCAACCCGGGTATCACCATTGATGCTCAGTTGAGCAGCGAACTACTGCTGAATTTGTTTGCTTCCGATACTCCTCTTCACGACGGTGCCGTTGTGATCAAGGGCAGCCGCATCATCTCTGCGGGGGTGATTTTGCCGTTGTCACGTCAGGGCATTAGTCGCTATGGCACCCGTCATTTGGCGGCTCTGGGGATTACTGAACGCTTCGATCGCTGCATTTGCGTGGTGATTTCCGAGGAGACGGGAACCTTGTCTCTGGCAAACCAGGGACGTCTGGAACGCCCGATTACCAGTTCCCGCCTGCAGGATCTGCTCACTGACTTGATTGCCGCGTCTGTGTCGACCGCTCCGGTGAAATCACCATCTCCGCGTAGCGTGAGTTCAGGCACTCAGGATTCATTGCCTTGAGCCAAAGACTGGCCGTCAGTACTGATCAAGCTGCACCACTGTGCTGTCCTGAAGGACTGGATCCACGCAGGATGCCTGGTCATGTCGCCGTGATCATGGACGGCAACGGACGCTGGGCTAAAGCTCGTGGTCTGCCAAGGGTCATGGGACACCGGGCAGGCGTTGAGGCGCTTAAATCCACTCTGCGGCATTGCAGCGACTGGGGTGTTGAAGCACTCACGGCCTATGCCTTCTCCACCGAGAACTGGTCTCGGCCAGGAGACGAGGTGAATTTTTTGATGACTCTGTTCGAAAGTGTCCTGCAGAGAGAGCTCCAGGCACTTGAGGAGGAACAGGTACGAATTCGCTTTCTCGGAGACCTGGACGCACTACCGGTCAAGCTGCAGTCACTGATTGCTGAAGCCACGCAGCGGACTTCTACAAACAGCGGCATTCATTTCAATGTCTGTACGAATTACGGAGGTCGTCGTGAGTTGGTGCGTGCTAGCCAGCGGCTGGCGGAACGTGTGGCTCGTGGAGAGTTACAGCCATCGCAAATTGATGAAAATGCACTGGCTGCTGAGTTGTTTACAGCAGGCGAACCTGATCCGGATCTGTTGATTCGGACAAGCGGCGAGCGGCGGATCAGCAATTTCCTTCTCTGGCAGCTGGCTTATGCCGAGATTCATGTCACTGATCTCTGCTGGCCGGATTTCGATGCTCAGGCGCTCCAGCTCGCACTGGAGGATTACCAAGGCCGTCAGCGACGTTTTGGTGGACTTCAGTCCATTGAGCCCCACGCTCTGGGATCCTGAGAGCAGCAGCAATGGTGGCTGGTTCAATGACGGACACGGTGGACCTACGCCACGACTGGAGTCTTGAGGAGATCCAAGACCTTCTTGACCTTCCTCTGATGGATCTGCTCTGGCACGCCCAAAGCGTGCATCGGGCTGCCAATCCTGGGTATCGGGTTCAGCTGGCTTCTTTGCTGAGCGTTAAGACCGGTGGCTGCGAGGAGGACTGTGCCTACTGCTCCCAGTCGATGTACAACAGCAGCGATGTTGGCGGTCAGGCCGATTTGGAGGTGAATGCGGTCCTGGATAGAGCTCGGGCTGCTGCTGCTGCCGGTGCGGATCGCTTCTGCATGGGATGGGCCTGGAGGGAGATTCGTGAAGGACCTGCCTTTGAGTCGATGCTGAGGATGGTTCGTGGCGTTCGCGAGCTTGGTCTTGAAGCCTGTGTTACAGCAGGAATGCTCACTGATACCCAGGCGGAGCGTCTGGCCGAAGCAGGACTTACGGCGTACAACCACAACCTCGATACCAGTCCGGAGCATTACGACCGGATCATCACCACCCGAACCTATGAGGAGAGGCTGGAGACACTGCAACGCGTGCGTCGTGCTGGAGTCACGCTCTGCTGCGGTGGAATCATCGGCATGGGCGAAACCCTTCGCGACCGTGCCTCGATGCTGCGGGTTCTGGCCTGCATCGACCCCCATCCGGAAAGTGTCCCGATCAATGGTCTGGTGGCTGTTGAGGGAACACCGTTGGAAGGCTTGCCCACCGTTGATCCGCTTGAGCTGGTGCGGATGGTGGCTGTTGCCAGAATCCTGATGCCGTTCAGTCGCGTGCGTCTGAGCGCTGGACGTGAAGAACTCAATCGGGAAGCTCAGATCCTCTGCCTTCAGGCAGGTGCTGATTCAATCTTCTACGGCGATACCTTGCTTACAACGGGCAACCCTGCCGTGGATTCCGATCGGGCCCTGCTTGAAGCTGCTGGTGTTCAGGCCAGCTGGCAGGACCAGGCACTGGAGACGCAGCCTGAGCAGCAGAAAGCAGCAGCATGACGGCTGCGCAAGCCGAAAGACCCACGTTTCATGTGGCCGCGTTTTACGCCTTCACCGCGCTTGCACCTGATGAAATGGGGTCCTTGCTGACAGATCTGCCTGAACTGGCGTCGCGTGAACAGGTTGTTGGTTCGGTGTTATTGGCACCAGAAGGTGTGAATGGAACGATCAGTGGTCCAGCCCACGGTGTGAACCTGATCCTGGAGTGCCTTCGCACCAGAATCACACTTGGGGATGCCCACTTCGAGCGCCTGCAGGTGAAGTGGAGTTGCTGCCTACGCCCTGCTTTCCGCCGTTTCAAGGCGCGTCGCAAGCGCGAGATCGTGAGCTTGGGGCAGCCTTGTGCTGATCCCCGCCGCAACGTGGGCACCTACGTGGACCCTCGCAACTGGAATGAGCTTGTGGATGATCCCGACACGCTGGTCATCGACACCCGTAATTCCTATGAAGTTGCAGTCGGCAGCTTCGTTGGTTCTGTGGATCCAGAAACAGACAGTTTCCGTGATTTTCCTGACTGGGTTGAACAGCATCTCCGCCCTCTGGTCGAGCGCACGTCACCGACTCGCATAGCCATGTTCTGTACCGGTGGAATTCGTTGTGAGAAGGCCAGCAGCTTCCTGCAACAGCGGGGATTCCCCAATGTTCACCACCTTCAGGGCGGCATTCTCAATTATTTAAAGCAGGTTCCTGAAGATCAAAGCCGCTGGGAGGGTGAGTGTTTCGTGTTTGATCAGCGAGTCGCTCTCAACCATCAGCTTGAGCCTGGCCAGCACAGCTTGTGCCATGCCTGTGGTCTACCGCTGACGCCGCAGCAGCGGCAATTGGAGAGTTACATCCCTGGAGTGCAGTGTCTGCAGTGCAGAGATCGTTTTACGGATGCCGACCGGGCACGCTTCGCGATGCGCCAGAGCCAGCTCAGACAAGGAGTCCTCTCGCAATCCTGCGGCTGGCAATCCAAGCCCGACATTCACGGATGAGCGCACGGCCTGTCCTCTACAGCTTTCGTCGCTGTCCCTATGCGATGCGTGCACGCTGGGCCTTGTTGCAGGCAGGCCAGCTTGTCGAATGGAGGGAAATTGAACTCAAGGACAAACCTGCGCCGATGCTCGAGGCGTCTCCGAAAGCAACGGTGCCGGTTTTGGTTCTCGCTGACGGCACGGTGATCGATGAAAGCCTTGCGGTGATGCACTGGGCACTCAAGCAGGCCGATCCGTGCGATCTCCGCCGGCAGTGTTCTGGCAAAACGCAGGACTGCATCCAGCAGCTGATTGAGCTCAACGACACGATCTTTAAACACCATCTCGACCGTTTCAAATACACCGATCGCTATCCAGGGCAGTCCCGGAAAGAGCATCAGCAGCAGGGGTTGCAAGTGTTGAGGAGTTGGTCTGATCGGATTGATGACTGTGGTGGCTGGCTCGTGGATGCGAGCTGTTCCCTCGCTGATGTCGCACTGTGGCCGTTTGTGCGTCAGTGGCGACTTGCTGATCCTGAGGGATTTGATGTTGATCCATCCCTGGCGCCGCTGCGCGGCTGGTTGATGCGTTTTCTGCAGGATCCTGATTTTGAGCGTCTCATGCAGAGGGCAGATCCCTGGCATCCCGGGGGGCTTCAGCCCCTGTTCCCCGCTGATGCAGTCGACGTTCCAGCTGACCAACACCTGTTTCATCTGGCAATGGCTGAGGACTGGAAAGCTGCAAGCCAGTTGGGTCACTACGACATCTCCACCCGTGGACTGCGACTTGACCAGGTGGGATTCATTCATCTGTCTTGGCGTGAACAGGTAGCAGTTACTTTTGAGCGCTTCTATGCGGATGCCGAATCGGTGGTCTTGCTGACGATTGATGCGGCACGGCTGAACTCCCCTCTGCGTGCCGATGCGATTCCAAGCGGAGAGTTATTTCCTCACCTCTATGGACCATTGCCGATCGAGGCTGTGATCGAATCGCGGCCTTACCCCGGTTCTGAGCGCTGATGCTGGATCAACTGGAAAGGGAGGCTCGTCAACGAGGCCTGCTGTTGAGACTTCAAGTTGGTCGTCCTCTGGGGCTTTGGAGTCTGCGGCTTGTGGTGGCCCGCTCACACTTGGAAAGACTTCAGCTCCTCGGCGAGATGAAAGCCTGGGCTTACAGCGGTTCCAGAGGATTGCAGCTGGACACGATGCGCGTTCTGCCGGCTGCCCCTGCAAGTTGCGGTGATCTCATCTGGGCGGCCACCATGGCTTGGGCGATGGAGGCCACCCCTTGCCGGACGGGAAGGCTGCTGGCCATTCGTGATGACGAAAGGCAGCATCAACGGCTCGTGCGTTATTTCAACCGGCGAGGGTTTGAATCCGTGCGGGAGGTGGAGGCAGCCCTCTGGGATCTGCCGCTACGGATGGTCTGGGGAGGAGCCGGAGCCCTGATGGTTGGAGATTGCGAGCAGGTTCGGGATAAGGCACTCATACGTTGGCGTCAGTCGGCTGCGTGATAGCTGCTGCGCACCAGAGGCCCACTCCTCACAACAGAGAAGCCGAGGTTGCGAGCAACAGATCCCAGATCTTCGAATTCATCCGGATGCCAGTAACGGGCAACAGGAATGTGGGCCAGCGACGGACGCAGGTATTGCCCGATGGTGAGCCGCTGGCAGTCAACAGCTCTCAGGTCTCGCATGGTTTCGATCACTTCGTCCCGGCTTTCTCCCAGCCCCAGCATCAAGCCGCTTTTGGTAGGAATCTCGGGTGCCAGTTTTCGCGCAGCGGCCAGTAGTCCGAGCGATCGCTCGTAGGTGGCTCCCCTCCTCACCTCTCGCTGTAGGCGTTTCACGGTTTCGAGGTTGTGGTTAAAACAGACCGGCCCAGCCTTCAGAACGGTCGCCAACCGCTCACGTTGAGCGGAGACGGCTGTCTGATTGTTGGAGTGCCCTCCCCAGAAATCCGGTGTCAACACCTCGATGGCGATCAGCGGATTTCTAGCCCTGATGGCCTCCATGGCAGAGGTGAATAGGCAGGCTCCATGGTCATCGAGGTCATCGCGTGCAACGGCGGTGAGCACCACGTATCGCAGCCCCATGGCGGCAACGGCATCGGCAACCCTCATCGCTTCATGCGGGTTGACGGCCTGAGCGCGACCTTTCTCCACTTGGCAGAAAGCGCAGCTGCGCGTGCAGATTGAGCCCCCAAGCAGGAACGTGGCGGTGCCGGCTGCATAACACTCACCCCTGTTGGGGCAGCGGCCTTCCTCGCAGATGGTGTGCAGGGCATTGGACTTCACGAGCCCTTGAACCCGTTCGATCGCGGAGGCCTCTCCCAGTGGACGTCGCAGCCACTCGGGCAACCGCTCCTGCGGCTGGATGGATGAAAAGCGACTGGTCTTGCGCACGCCGATGAACGGGGCTGCTTCCAGGGTGGCTCCATTTCCACAAACAGAGAAGCTGATGGCCGACTCCACACCCGTGATCGATCGCATCGCCGCAGTCAGCAGCGCAGATCAGTCCATGTCGCGTCGACCCTCAAGTGCACGGCTGAGGGTGACATCGTCGGCGTACTCAAGTTCACTGCCAACCGGGAGTCCGTAGGCAATACGGCTGACCCGTGTAAACGGTTTGAGCAGCCTGGCCACATAGAGGCTTGTGGTGTCGCCCTCCACGCTTGGGGTGAGAGCGAGAATCACTTCTTCGACATCATTAGCGTCGACACGTTTTACAAGGCTGCTGATCTGCAGCAAATCGGGTCCAATTCCATCCATGGGAGAAATCAGCCCTCCCAGCACGTGATAACAGCCGCTGAATTCTCGGGTTCGTTCCAGAGCGAGCAGATCCCGTGAATCAGCGACCACGCAGATCTGGCCGTTGGAACGTTCCTCGTTGCGGCAGATCTCACAGACGGGATCAGCACTGAGGTGAAAGCAGGTCTGGCATTGCCCGACTTGGGTGCGCGCTGACAGCAGGGCATCCGCGAAACTGCGGATCTGCTCTTCCGGCTGCCTCAGCAGATGCAGGGCCAGTCGCTGTGCGGTCCGGGGACCAATCCCCGGAAGTCGCTCGAACTGGTCGATCAGCCGAGCTAGGGGTCGGGTGAATCCGCTCAGAACACTGAGGCAAGTGGCAAAAATCTAATCAGGGGATGGTGCGGGCAGAATGGCGCGCATTCGGTCAACTTCAATCCAAGTTCCTCAATGCGCTCATTGCTGCGTCAACCGCTCCGGTCACTGCTTGTTCTGCTCTGTGTGCTGATGCTCAGCGCCTGTGGTGGTGCTGGCGGAGGCCTCAACTCCTTCAAGAGCCCCGACGGCCGTTATGCCTTCCTTTACCCGGCCGGCTGGACGCGGGTTGCCGTAACGGGGGGGCCAGCTGTGGTATTTCACGACATTATCCACAGTGATGAAACGGTCAGTTTGGTGGTATCCGATGTTGATGCCAATGATGACCTTGAGACGCTCGGTAGTGCCGTTGCAGTGGGGGAGCGGCTTCGGCGTGAGGTGATCGCTCCTGATGGCAGTGGGCGAAATGCTGAGCTGATCGAAGCCCGTGAGCGTGATTCAGATGGGCATGTTTTCTACGACCTGGAATATGCGGTTCACCTGGAGGACCGTGATCGCCATGAGCTGGCCACAGTGGTGGTCGACCGTGGTCGGCTCTACACCCTGGCGACCAGCACCAATGAAGATCGCTGGTCGAAGGTGCAAGGACTGTTTGAATCGGTGATCAGTTCGTTCACGCTGTTGATCTGAGGCTTCGGACGTTGCTCTGAACTGTCCTCTCAGCCCCGACAGTGCCTCTTCATCGCCAGCAAGATGGCTGGCATGACCACCTCTTCCCGTGTTGAGCGTCTTCGGGGCCGATGGAACGGCCTCACTGACCACCAACAGGTTGGTGTCTCACTGGCGGGCATGGGCGCTCTGTTTGGGGCCTGGCTTCTGTTCTGGCCGGTGCCCACAGAAGTGGAGGGACGTGGTGTTCTGATCTATCCCGACAATGCCGGGATCCTCAATGCCAGGGCGGCTGGACAGGTACTGAGCATCAACACCGAGGTTGGAAAACGGGTGCGAGCGGATCAGGTGTTGATGACTCTGTACTTGCCTGTGCTCGAGAGAAAGCTCGACCAGCAGAAGGGGAACCTGCGTCAGTTAGTGCGACAGAACGAAGAACTCGATGAGCGGGATGCTCTGCGGATCCGCACAGCCAAACTTGCCCTTGATACTGCGCTGGCCAAGCTGGACGACGACGAAAAGCGCCTGGCCAGACTTCAGGCGACGTACAGCAGCAAGGTCGACAACCTCAATTGGTTGGCGAGACGCGAAGTGGTGGCGCCTTTGGCACAGGAGGTGGTGTCTGCAGAACAAGGCCTGACTACTACGAGTGTTCAGCTGGATGACATCAAGATCCAGCGCAAAGATCAGGTCACTGATTTTCAGCAGATCAAGCTCAACATCGAGTCCGAAAAGCTGGACCGACGCTTTCAGATTGATGATCTCAAGCGGGAGATCAAGGTGATGGAGGCGAGAATCGCCTTTGAGGGCAATGTCATGGCAGTGCGCAGTGGCACGGTGCTCGATCTTCAGGTCATTCAGGGGCAGACGGTCAAACTTGGTGATCGTCTGGGCACCATTGGACGCAACACCAGACCTGCAAAGGGCGACAACAAAACCGGTGGTGATCTGATCGCCGTCTCGTATTTTTCGCCAGCAGATGCTCGTCGACTCCCGATTGGTTTGCCTGTGGAGGTTGTGCCTCTCTGGAATCAGCGCGGACGTTTTGGTGGGATCGTGGGCAAGGTGCGCAGTGTGCTCACTCTTCCCGCCACTCAGGAAGACATCTCCACGACCATCGGCAACAACCAGCTAGCGGAAGCGCTTGTTCAACATGGCCCCGTGATGCGCGCTGAGATCGAGTTGGACCGTCACCCCCGTACTGATGACGGCTACCGCTGGACGCTCTCGCAGGGCAGTGGGGTCTTCCCGATCCGCGAAGGTCTCACTGTGGATACATTCGCGTATGTGGAGTGGCGCTCACCGGTGACCTACGTCATTCCAGGCCTGCGTTCGCTCACCGGTGGGTTCCGTACGTTCCGCATCGATCGCATCTGGGATCTGCCATTCCTGCGGCAGCCAGGAACCCCTCAGTGATGGTCTGACTTTTTCATGGCACTTCGTCCTCTTCTGCGCCAGGAACTTCCTTGGCTGGTTTCGGAACTTGTTCTGTTGATCATTCTGCTCAATGCCAATCCGCCTGAACTGTGGTTTTGGCTGGTCGTATTTCTGGTGATTTTTGGCTATCGCATCGAGCGGTGGTGGTCGTCTAGACCGGCTGGTAAGTAGCGCAGTTCTGGCACCTCAGAGATGTTTCTTGCCGGGTCAGATCACCATGACTGAGGGGCGCCATCCCCGGTGACACTCGCAGCTAAAACTATTGATGCAGGCTTCGTAGCAGAAGGGTTGGGGAGTGCGCCTTAAAGCCCTCTCTGTTGGAACTGTGCACTGACAGATCTTCTATTCACGCCTGATCAGATTTGCATTCATGGGTGTCTCCATAGGCGCAAGAGCCGCCCCTTGAAGTTCGGTTTCAGGACTCATGCACTTTGTTTCCCAAAGTGAGCCTGACAAGGCAGCTGACTATGATTAGTTTTGGATATTGAATTATTAATCATGGCTATAGAGCAACTCAAAGACTTCTTTGAAAAAGTCAAAGGCGACTCCAGCCTTCAGGAAAAACTAAAAGCAGCGAAGTCACCTGAAGATGTTGTAGGTATTGCTAAAGAGCATGGTCATGTTTTCCCAGAAAATCAATTCCCACTCAGTGCGAAAGAACTTGAAGCAGTAGCAGGAGGAGATGCACAGGACTTGGGGACCACGACCTATGTCCTTGCGGGAGATTGCTCGCCTAATATGTAAACCATTTAGTGCACCAGCTTTCGACTTCTTTTTGGCGCTATGTGCGATGCTAGTCGTCAAGAGAAGCTGAAAGCAGTCAAAACTTCTGATAAAGTTGTGTCTATTGCTAAAAACATAGCCATGATTTCACCGCTGACAAGATCAGTTGGTTCAGTGGTGGTCGCCAATACTAATTTCCAGATATTGGGCTGTTTAAGGTTGATTAAGTTCACGTATTGAGAACCCTTCAAGGGTCAATTCCGTGGGAATAGTTGAGTCTGGATCCCGTGGCATGGGCAACAGTTCGCGCAGTAGCTGGGCATAGGTCACATTCACGTCCACTGTTGCGATCAGACGATTGACTAGAGAATTAACCAGTTGTGTCTGAGTGACTGAGAGATCAATTTCATTGGTGAGCCCTGTTTTGTAGCGGAGGGTGCTGTCGCGAAAAGCTTCCTTGCTTGCTCCCACCGCACGCCTCGCAGATACAAGCTTGGCAAGACTTGCTTCATGGTTCAGGAAAGCCCGTTCGAGCCGAAGCCGGATGCTGTTGCGGGTTGCTGCATACGACTGGTTTGCTGCCTGTTCCTGCAGCGACAGGGCTTTCACGGCATTGGTCGTAGCACCAGCATTGAAGATCATCCAATTGAATGCGAGCCCAACCGACCAGTCGTATCCCGCTACTTGTTCAAGGGGCAGAAATGTGCCGCCGCAGCATGTGTCGCCCATCACTGAGAAGTTGAAGGTACGTTCCACGGACGCCATTCCTCCAATAGAGGCAAACAGGCTGAGCTTGGGGAGCAACTGAGCTGCTGTTTCGTCCTGCTGCAGAGCTAAGGCCCTGCGGGTGGCGAGAATCGCATCAAGCTCGGGATTGCTGTCGTAGGCGGCCAGCAAGGACTGTTCAAGACTCAGGGGCCAGGCGGGTGCAAGCTTGATCGAATCGCTTGCGCTAGGAACCATATCGGCGGGGAGATTTAACAGGGTCCATAACGCTCTTCTCGAAACCGCGTGATCGGCCAGGGCCTGGATCAGTGCCTCTTGATCAGTGGCGAGGGTTGCACTACGGCGCAACAGATCCACTCGCGGTACAAGACCTGCCTGTTTGAGATTGAGCGTGTCTTCCAGCACGATCAGATCGGTGCGCACCACCGCATCACGAATGCGTACTAACTGCTCATTTAGCTGAAGCTGGTAGTAAGCCACACTGACTTCGAGTTGCAGAGCCCTGAGCTGGTTGGCGTACTGCTGCTCGAACTGCTGCAGCTTGGCATCGGCGGAGCGAACCCTTGGTGTCCGCGCAAAGTCGACCAGCGCGTAGTTGAGTTGTAGACCTGCTTGGGAGTCAACTCCGTTGGCGTCGGCATACAACCCACCTCCGGCCGGCACATAGAACGGGCCGTCAGTTCCCCTGATCGTTTTTTTCTCAATATCGATCAGGGCTAAATTTGTCGGTGTCTGGCCTTCTTTGGCGAACAGGGGGCCGAACCCGAAGTTGTTGTTGCCGTAAGGAGAGAAGGTGGTGCTGCCGTTCTGGAACCCCTCCAGATCGGCAAACACACTGATGGTTGGCCAGTAAGCCCCTGACAGTGATGCAACTGTGGCGCCTTGCGCAGCAATTCGATCCCTTTGAATCTGTAGCTCGGGGTTGTTGCGGAAGGCGATCGAGATGGCCTGTTCAAGGCTCACTGATTTCACCTTGGACTTTTGCTCTGCCAGCCCAGGGAGGCTGAGTGGTGCATCCGGAAGGCTGTCTTCCTGGGTGAGCGCTTCGTCAGCGGGTTGGTTGGCGTCCATGAGGCTGGACGGCAGCTCCGGCGCTGCTAGGTCATCGGAGCTATCAAGATCTGGAGCTGGGCCCAACAGCGTGTCCAGGCTGTCGAGTTGTTTGTTCAGTTCGTTCCAGCTGCGTTCGAGCTGATAAGTGTTGCCTCCGTAGTTCAGGGGCGTTGGATCGCCTGAACCTGGTATGGCTTTGGAGGCCGCCGGCAACAGCAGGCCAACAATCGGGATTAGCCAAGAACCCCTGATGAACGACCTGATCAAGGGATGAGCCTGGTGTCCTCGAGGCTTTGATCCTGACGCCGCACAACAAGTTCAGCGAGTTGCAGTGACAGGCTTCGATCTGACCATGCCCGGCAGGCAGTCGTGCAGCACGGAAGCCCCATGCTCGATCAGGGAAGTGCGCAGAACGATCTGCCGCATCCGCTCTGGGGGAATATCAGCCTGCTGGCCTCGACGTCCAGCGTGCAACTCGAGCTTGACCGTCAGCTGCTCGGCCACGGCTTCCAGATCTCTGTTCAGCGCCATCAAGGTTTCCAGATTCAGGGACTGCTTCTCCGCTAAATCGGGCTGGCGCATGTTTTCGGATAAGGCTGATAGCAGGTTGATCTGGTGCCTGAGAACTTCTGCCTCATCGAGATGCAGCGCTTTGATGGAGGGCGGCGACTGAATCGGTGCCGCTAGTCCCCGTAAGCCATCCAGTACTGAAATCAGTTGTGAGATCAGTAGGTCAAGTTCTGTCCAGAGCTGGTGAAGTGGATGGTTCTCAGGATTCAGACCCAGTTCCACCTGGGCCTGGTCGCGTTGCTGTCTCAAGGCATTGAGCTGTTGCAGGATTTCGGTTCGTCTGTCCCTGCGATGGGTCATTGAGATCCGGGTTGGAGTGTCGGCTTCCAGCCGTTGTTTCTCCAGCTGAAATTCCTGGATCAGCTCGTCGATGAATCTGGCGAACTGCCGGTGAAGCAACGGAATCGTGCCGCTGGGCCAGACGTAACGAGTCGCCCACAACGACAGCGCAATGCCAAAGGCTGTCCAGAACAGGCGCGACATTCCCCAGATTGTTTCTTCTGAGCTGTGAACCAGCCAACCCATGATCACGATGTTGCCGGCGACCTTGTAACCCACCTGCAATCCCAGAGCACCTCCGAGCAGACGCACGCTGGCGAGGGCCAAACCAAGCCCAAGGGGCAGAGGAAGTTGAAGACCGCGAGAGAAGAGCAACACGATCACCACACCCATTAGAGACCCGAGGATGCGTTGAATACTCAGCTTCATCGAGTTGCCGTAGCTTCCCGATAGAACCGCGGCCGTGCAAAGAGGCACGTAGTAGCCGAAAGGCACGGAGTTCAGCAATCCAAAGCCCGCACCCAGACCCGTCACCAAGGCGAGTCGAAGATCGGAACGCAGGATCCAGGGATTGGTTTGTTTTGGGGTTTCGCTCATGATGAGCGCTCGGCATTCAGTAGTTGCTGGCAGGTCAGGACACGTCGGAAGCGTGTCACCTGCTCTTCAAGAGCGATCCGTTGGGGTAACGACAACCCTGAATCGCAGTCATTCAGATCTAATCGACGACGAGGTGCCGGTCGTTCAGCCAGATAGCGGCCCAGCTCAGGGAGATATTCACGTCCCTTGTCCCGGTGAAGCCGTTCGATCAGCCGCTCTACGAGTAGCCAACGCACCTGCTGGCAGCGCCACAGACTGAGGCATTGGCGCCAGTGGTCGCGGTCCAGTCGCTGCACGTGTCGCGGTCCCAGGCTCATCTCCACATTGATGAGGCGCTGCAGCTCAAGAAGCTGCTTCGTGATCACGGCTGGCTGGATCTCAGCTGGAGGGCTTCCCTTGCCCTGCAGGGCAAGGCTGTGGGCTTCGACTCTTGTTTGCAGAAGCTTGGTGAGCTGGTCATGCAGGTTTTGCATGCGAGCCAGTCGATTCTTCGGCCACAGCAAACGACCCATCACCAGGGCCACGATGATTCCCACAAGCGTGTCAATGCTGCGATTGAACACGTAGTCCCAGCTCAGCGTGGCGTATTCGTGAATCCCTAGAAACATCACGGTGACCGTCACTGCAGTGGACATGCCACTGGCCCAGCCAAACCGTCTCAGCAGTGGAATCGTGATTAACAGGCTCACAAGGATGCCGATCCAGCCGGTCATGATCGAATGCACCAAAAAGGTGACCAGCCCACCAGTCACCGTTCCGAGGATGCGTCCGCGGGCAGCTCGCAGACTGTTCTCGTCCTGGTCGTCAACAACAAGATTGACGGCCAGAAGTGGATACCAGAGATAGGTGATGCGTTGAAAGTGCTGAGCGATGGCGCACGTGATCAGGATGCTCACCCCGAGCCTCAGGCTCTGTCGCAGCAGATTCCTGTCCAAAGATGCATTAGCCGGCGTCGCCATTGTGGACGCCTTCAGCGGTGAAGGCTGGTAGTTGGCTCAGTAGAGGAATCGGTAACGCCAGCTGCTGGATTCACTGGCATCACTACCGCTCTGTTGCGCCGGCCATGCAGTGTCGAGATAACTGATGCCGTTCCGGTAGAAGGGGCGTGCATCAAGACGCTCGGTTTCCAGTTCTGTCAGCCCCATCGCCGTAATCAATCCACCCAGCTCCATGGCACCGAGATCAGTCTCAAGGTTGTTACCGGCCTCTTTGATCAGGGCAGGCAGTTTCACGAGATGTTCAGGCCGGGTCAGTCTGCTGAACAGGCTTTTCAGCACGAGCTGCTGTCGTGCCAAACGACCCAAGTCTCCTTCCTCATCATTTCTCCAACGCAGGAAACCCTCCAGGTCACGACCTTTGAGCAGCTGAGGCCCGGGTTGTAGATCAATCAGCAGGCCCTGACTGTTGTCGCGGTAGTAAAGGCGCTTCGGAACATCCACCTCAACACCGCCCACCAGGTCGCTGAGTGTTCGGATTCCATTGAGGTTCACAAGGATGTGATGGTCGATTGGTCGTCCCATCAATCTGGATAATTCAGCCTTTACGGCTTCGTGCCCGCCGTAGGCGTAAAGAGCATTGGCTTTGACAGGCCCGAAGCTATCGGAATCGATGTAGCTGTCTCGGGGAATCTGAGTGATGGAGGTGCGTCCTCCTTCCACTTTCAACGTGAAGATCGCATCAGTGTTCCCACCACCATCATCAATGCCGAGAACGAGGATTTCGCGGTTATCGAAGACCGACCAGGCTGAAAAGGGGTTGCTCACTGGCAGCAGGAGAGGAGCCTCGGATTCGGGCATCAGCGAGCGGCTGAGCGGAATCGCCAACAAAAAACCCCCTGTCAGTCCGACAATGGCTGACAGGATCAAGGTTTTCGGCCGAACTTTTCTCTCATCGTCCATAGCTGCACTTTAAGCCCGAAATCTCCATTTCTTAATTATTCCTTTCTTGGTGCGGTTGGTTCAGCTCAGGGGTTCGCTAATCACCATCGAAGCGCAAGTCAGCAGAGACACCAGAGTGCTGGTCCGATCACTCGCCGGGATGGGTAACCCAGCGACCTGTCGCCGTTGAGAGCGCAAGATCACCAGATCGTGATCGCGGCTGCTGCGTTCGATCTTGGTTTCGACCCCTGGTCCGGATGCGAGCTGAATGCGAATCATGGCGCCCATGCTTTTGCGGGGTTGCCAGCGGCGCAGTTCATGTTCGATCCGGATCCGTTCATTGGGATTGAGCCGAGGGTCAACGATGTGCAGAAGCGTGATCAGGCCCTGTTCGCTGGATTGGCTATCGAGAATCCGCTGGGCCAGTTCGAACTGCTCACGGGCGCTGGCGGAAAGATCTTTGATTGGAACAAGAATTCGTTGCAGCGTTTCGACCGGACGCTCGGCCAGGTTGACCACGACAACCGGGCAGTGTGCGCTGCGGCAGACCCCGTCAACAAGGTCACCAAAGAACCAGCGCCTCACCTTGTCGGGTCGTCCCGCACCAATCATCAATAGATCAGCACCCTGCTCCAGGGCGCTGCGACTCATTCCGCCTGCGATGTCTTCATCCAACCGCAGCAAGCAGCGGGTTTTGACCTGAAGCTGCTTGCCGATAGTCGCAGCTTGTGACAAGCGCTCTCTGGCCGATGCCACGGCACGATTCAATCCCCCCCGCGCTTCTTCGAGACTGGGACACACCAGTGCAAGGGGTAGTAGTTGACCTTGCATTTCAGCACTGCCGCTCAGCAGCCGAGACGCAATGCTCAGCAGACCCTGTTCCGTGGAAGGATTCGCGATCGGAACAACGATGGTCAGAGGACGGCTGACCACATCGAAGGGAGTGTCATCGTCTGACAAGGCCTCCTCGCCAGGTGCTGTGCTGCTGCGTCTTGTTCGTTTCGGTTCTACCAGTTGCCTCACGGATCGTGCAGTGAGGATTGGTCCGAGGGTTGCAGTCACCACCATCATCGCCAGAACGGCATTCAGCACTGTTTGGTCGAGCAATCCGGCCTCGTAGCCAATGAATGCTGTCGCCAGAGTTGCGGCGACTTGTGGCATGGCCAGCGACCACATCATCACCATCTGGTTGACGTTGTAGCGGAAGGCCCTGCCGGCAATGAGGCTCACCACGCCTTTGCAGCTGATGACTCCAATCACCATCAAAACAGGCAGCTGAAAATGAGTGATGGAGTTTTTGAGGCTGCTCAGATCAAGCAGGAGGCCGAGGTGAATGAAAAAGATAGGGATGAACAGCGCTGCACCAACCAGAATCACCTGCTGTTTTGACTTGCCCTCCGGCAGGACGGAGTTCACCGCCAGTCCAGCCAGAAAGGCTCCAACAATTTTTTCTACACCGGCGAGCTCAGCTCCAATTGAAGCGATGAACAGGATGAGCAGGATGGTGAGAAAGATCCGGCTCTCGTCGTTAACGCTTCCGCGGAAGATCCTGCGCCCGACCCTGCGAATGATGGTGACGACGGCCACGGCAAAGATTGCGATGCTGGCGATCAGGCCGGCCAGATTAGTGAGCGAAAAGGACTCCCTGCCAAGGCCGATGGCGATCGCGAGCACCACCAGAGAGGCGATATCGGTGAAAATGGTGCTGCCGACGCTGACGACAACCGCTTCATCGCGTTGCGCTCCATAACTGCGCACGATTGGATAGCCCAAAGGGGTGTGCGTTGCAATCAAGCTTCCGATCAGCAGACAGGGCACCAGCGGATAGCCGAGCAGGAGTCCGATGGCTCCCCCGGTTGCCATGCCACCTACAAAATGGAGAATTCCAATGCTCAGAGATCGACTGCGAACACGGTTAAATTCATCGAGATCGATCTCCAGTCCGACGATAAATAAGAGGTAGATCGCGCCGATGTCAGAGACCAGTTGAAGGGTCTCACCATCTGGCTGCAGAAGATTCAGAGCGCTGGGCCCCATCAGGACGCCTGCGAGCAGTAGGCCAACGAGATCGGGAAGACCCGTTCGCCGGAATAGGGGCGGCACAAGCATTGCCAGCGCGACGAGCAAGGCAAAACTTCCCAATGGCTGTTGTGCCAGATGGGACAGCGATGTGAACCCCGGTGACGACGCAGCGATCAGTTGGACCATTAAAGGATTAGGGCTTCATCGCGTCGCAGTCCGGCCTGAACGCGCCAGAGATCGGCATAGACACCGGCTTGATGAAGCAGTTGTTCATGGGTGCCGTCTTCCACGATGCAACCGTGATTCATGACAACGATGCGATCAGCATGTCGAACTGTGCTGAGTCGATGAG
>CESF01059481.1_pt1 | contig 21291 bp, 13 predicted proteins | sample 356331 | NCBI WGS metagenome assembly CESF01 (sample SAMEA2621779, study PRJEB7988) | marine metagenome | biome: marine biome (ENVO:00000447); feature: surface water layer (ENVO:00002042); material: "saline water (ENVO:00002010), including plankton (ENVO:xxxxxxxx)" | depth 5 m
AGCGGGACGGCCTGCGACTGGGCCCCCAGGGTGTCCAGTCGCAATGACCCAGTCATTGACCTTGTAGGTTTTTGTTTCGACGTAAGGCCGGTAGGGAAAAGGTCCGGGTGCGTTGATCTGTAAGAGCGCGCCGTCAGTTTCGTGATCAACTCCAAGGCTAGTTGCTGGAAGTTCACGTCCATCAGAAAGAAGGACTTTCATCTGTTTTTTAGGATCATTCGTAACGTGTGCAGCAGTAATTACCAATCCCTCCGGGCTTACAATTACGCCGGAACCAGAGCCTCCGTTGATCATGATCGCAACAGTTGCATCGACCAAATCCGGGGCGAGCTTCCGAAGGATTCGATCCAAATCCTTTGGAGTTTGGGAAAAGATAACCCCGGTGAAGCTGAGGAAGAAAATTAGGGTTTTCATCGAGACTAAAAAGCGCGGGTCTTGGCGAGAAGGCGGTCGATTGCTGCGCGAATTTCTTTTGGTTTAAGGGCGATCGTTCGTGCTGGAGAAACTGCGGCGATATTGATCCCCAGAGCATTTCCATTGATGTCGAAGACTGGAGATCCGCAATCCCACGCATTAATTGGGGTGCTGTGAACAATCACCTCGGGAAAAGGGGCTCGCCTTATACTGGGAACCATGGAGAGATTCTCTGCAAGATTAATGCCGGTCGCTGGAGGAATCATGAGCGGTGAAATAAGTTTAATCTCATGGGAGCTCGTGGACCCACCCCGCGCAATCTCGGCAGTAACTTTCTCTCCAACCTCACAACGATTTAAAAATTCTGTCAAGTCAGCTCGTTTATTAATCGGTTGGTTATTTATTCTTTTTATGAGGTCCCCGGGCGAAAGCCCAGCTTCGAAAGCCGGAGTATCAGGCTTAATCGCTGCGATCGTTAATCCTGAATCAAGTTGTTCAGTGGTGACCCCTAGGCTGGTGACCTGGCTTGTCGCATGAACAGTCGGAATTCCCATTCCTAGGACATGGCTGAAAATTCCCAAATAGGACGTCGGTTCTGCAACCATTTCATCTGTGGATTCTTGAAGTAAGATCGGAGAGGCTACGACTGAGCCGGATTCTGGGAGTTCATCAATCCAACGAACAACTGGCATCCCTAATTCGGAGATGCCAACTAATGCAAGATCAGTTGTCTCGTCAGTCGAAAGAAGAACTGCTGGATAGTTTTTGCCGTTGTAACGAACTATAAGGGATGGGCCAAGGTCACTGGCTTTTGTGATGATAAGCCCTTCCGCGTGAATGATCGTTCCAATAACAGAGTGAGTTGCTTGCGTCCCTTCGTTAGAGACGAGGACACAAGGTAGTGGGTCTTGGTGCGACTTTTGGATGAAGCGCTGGCGTGCGCGGGTAATGGGCGAGATTATCATTTCCTTCGCTTCTTCTTGAGTGACCTTTGGCGCGAGTGGTAGTTTCTCAAGATCCGAAATACTTTCGTTCGCGAGGATGGAATCAAGTTCCGGGAAGTCAGCAATTAACCATTTGATCATAAGGGCTGGAGTATTTGTTTTGCGACCCTTTAAAGTGGTGGCGATCAAGGCTCCAGTGAGGTCGAAGACAGGAGCTCCGAGGGTGTAAAGCGTACTATCTAGCCTAAGTGCTTTAGCTTCCTTTGGAGGAGCAAACTCAAGATGATCTACGAAGAGGCTTGGAGGCTCTCCAATTGAAGTGATGGGCGCCGTGGTGGGCACGAGCACAGTGTGATCTGCGATTTTTGAAACCCGGACCGGAACGAGGTTAGATGGTGGTTGTTTAATTTTGAGTAAGGAAACGAAGCGTTTTGGATTTTCAGCGACTGTCTCGAGTTCGATACGAGAGCCATCGATCCGATAAAGAAGATAGGGTGCATCCTCTCCGTCAATGCTCGGTAAGAATGGAGAGAGAATATGGCCGTTTACGCTAATAACGACCGCTGGTCTTGTTTCGAATAAACCAAGTCGTCCAATAATAACCATTTGACTCGGCAGATTCGAAGCAAATTTGGTTGTGCTATTTTGAACGGAGGTTTCGTGTTCTTTGGTCCAGGTGATTGTCTGGGCGGGAAGGAGAGAAGCTAATATGGCAGCAATGAGAATTGTTTTCATTTACCAGACTTGTTGGAGTTCATTTATGGGGAGCCAAAAAGTGCTTTCGGATGATTGAACGAGGGCATGGGTTTCATTGACCTCGGAAATTTGAACGATTTGGCCTGCCCTAAGTGCGGGATAGTTCCAGTCGGGTGTTCCCGCCTTGGGTTCGCGGGGGAGTTCGTCGGCAAGAACCATATATTGATCGGAAGAGTAATGTTGTTTCTGTCGCCAAGCAGCGGTTCCTAAAAAGAGGAGTGCGATGGCTCCAAGAATAAGCCCAGGCCAGCGGGGGAGTGAGATGAATTTTCGGCCCCCAAAAAATAAGAAGCTCATAACCCAGGTGACAGAAGCTGCGACGATCCATTGATCCGGACGAAGGTCGAGAAATCGGTTTCGTGAAACGGTAAGATCACCCTGGCGCTCGCGAATGTCACTCATCAAGGACCGCGCATCCTGATCTAGCGGATCAAGTAAGAGCGCGGTGTGGCAGGAAGCGCGCGCGCGCGAGGGGGCATTTGCGGAAAGATGGGCTTGAGCCAGATTATAGTGTAGCGATCCGCGGTCAGGGCTTTCTTCGATGAGACTATCGTAGATGCTGATTGCTTTGGTGAAGTTCGCCTCATTAAACGCTTGATTGGCTTCCTCCAAAGTTGAGCCCTTCAGGGAGATATTACTAATCAATAGCAAGAGCGAAATCTTTGTGAGTCTGCGCCCCAATGAAATGAAGTCGAACGGCTTTGCTTGACTGGAAAAGGAAATTTCAGCATGGGCTTCAAGGATCTTGGCGAGTTCTTGGTCATCAAGTATACTCGCAATTTCTCTTACAGTTGATCCTGAGGGGAGTCGGAGTTTGTGCCGAAGAATGGGCAGTAATTCGTTGTCAATTTCTTCTGCCGTTCCTTTTCCTGATTTGAAGGTTATAATCAGGCGTTTAAGAGTTTTTTCCCGTTCCTTTTGCTCTGGATCTCGCGAATCTAGCCGTTTCTTGGCTAGGCCGAAAAGAAAAGGGAGAAAAGGAGCAATAGCGAAGGCTGCAAAGGTAGACACGGGAAGATTGAGCAGAACCGGGCGTGTGGTTACGCTGCCCGCGTCGTTTCTAGGAGTCATTGATGCAGTGATGTCACTAGTTCCTGGAAGGTTTAGAGTTGGTGTGATTTTATGGAAACGCCATTTATCGTCGACGGTGTCAAAAGAGGCGAGGGTGATTGCGGGTAGGGTTCCTACTTTGCCGGTTGGGAGAAGGGTTTGCGTGAAGTCTCCTTCCCAAAAATCATAGTTACTGCCGACTTTTGGATAGAGCTCGCTTTCCACGGATGGGAAGCCTTGGCTTGAAAAATCGAAGTCATTCCTGAGATTTGGGTTCCCTTGGCCGGTGATTGAAATATCGATGATAAAGGGGCGAGAGGCTGCAGGTTGAAGAGGGCGGTAGTCGATTTGAAATTTCCAATCTCCTACAAGTCCCGAATCGATTGCCTGATTATTAGGAATAGGCGGAATGGGAAGCACTTCAATTTCAAATGGGATGACGTGTGTTCGGTGTCTTGAGCGGATCCGAGAAGTTCCAAGAGTCGCGCTAAGGTGTCCCGTTGATATTCCAATTTTTGTGAAATACAAACGAGCCTTGTAGGCGCGGAGATTATAATCAACACCCTCGATTTCTTGGGCCATCTCGCTATAGTTCTCAGGGCTTCCGTAGCGACTGAAGAACCCGCCTTGGGAATAGGTGTAGAAGTAGTCACTGGGAACTGGTTTGCGCCCTGAGTAACGCAGGTATTGATGCCACTGCGCTCCCTCGACCCGGTTTGTGGGCTGAGAAAAATATGAACTTCCGCGGAACCGGTTGTTCTTGTTTTCAACAAGCTCGATAAATTGAATTTCCACGGCCTCACCCAAATGGACCTTTTTTGGCATCTGACCACTTCCGTTCCAGAGGATCTCTAGGCGGGTGTCGGTTTTTGAAGTGGTGTTTTCTGTTACTTTTATTTCCCCGATTCGAATGAAAAACTCTTTGTTTTCAAGCACGATTGGGACTGGAGGGAAATCGATTAACCCAGGTGAGGTTGCGATAAATGAGATCCGGTTGTCGGTTTGCATGTTTCCGTAAGCATCATTAGGAAGTCGAATACTGGAATAACCGAGCCAGGTGATTTTAGGATGATTAGGAAGTTTGCCCAGTTCCATTTCGGCTCTGGTCACGATGCTGATGTATTCGATCCGGTCCTCAGTAATAAGATTTGGTGGCCGGGAAACACGGTAGTCCTGTGCCCAGGAGACCGTGGCTGAAAAGAGACTAAAAATGAGAACGAGTCGGATCATTTTGGTTTCGAAAATTAGTGGCTCTTACTACGAGGGATTCGTCGACCATTTCGGAGATATTCCTGCTGCTGCCTCCTTAGGAGACGTGAGCGTAGATCGCCGCCTTCTTTTTCGGCTCTCTTAAGATCATTGTCATCGGGCTCGCCCTGACCCTCATCTTCGCCCTCATCTTCAGCTTCAGGTTCATCGCCTTCGGGGCGATCTCCCTGGGGGTTTTCCTGATTTTCTTGGCGGCCACCTTCGCCGTCTGGCTCCTCACCTTCACTTTGTTCGCCTTCTTCGGAGTCACCTTCTCCCTCGCCTTGAGATGGTTGCTGTTGTTGCTGGGGATCAATGAGGTGATCTAGGGCATCTTGAATATGCTGAGCTGCTTGATCTAGCCGGCGTTCACGATGGGGGGAGGGTGCCAGAACGATATCCTCCTCGGCTAGATGGTAGTCTTTTAAACCTTCTTCCGGCAGAATGGTCGGCGAATCCTCAATTACTTCTGCTTTGGCTATGAGGTTTTGAATCGAGTTCACGGCGCTTTGGATCGCCCTCTTATTTACTTCGGTGAGTGTGTTGACCTCGCGCTTGAAGCTTTCGACGAATCGATTTTCTTGATCGAGGGCGTTTTGGGTGCTCTCGATGGCATCTTGGAACGCCGCAAGAAAATCAAGGTAGGCCTGAACTCGTGAGATATTTTTGTAAACGAGGGCGAGGTTGTCGCTCAGTTGTTCGTCAGCTGGCTTCAGTGGTGCGGCCCCCTTATAAATCTCGAGGGCCTTTTTGAATGAACCTTTAGCACGCTTAAGCAGCTTTATCGGATCGGAACGTTCCTGCATTGCCATCATCATAATTTCTTGTTCAGATTTGGGAACATTTGATTGTCCCTTGCGATGGTAGAGGAGCCCGCGCTTGTGAAGAGCGGCGAATTTCAGATCGTTTCGGGGGGTCGGAGCTGCGTCCGCAGCCTTACTGTAAAGATCAAGCAGTAGTTTAAACCGGTCAGCAGATTTTAGGGTGAGTTCAGGCTCAGATTTCTCGAGCTCTAGAGCCTTGTTATAGTAGCGGATACTCCTCTGGGTCTCGGTAAGGGTGGGATCTTCAAGGCTTTTTCGGACCTCTTCAGGGAGGTAATCTGTTGATGCGGCGGTATCGGCGGCTGCAATCTCGCCCCTTAAGATCGCATCCGCTCGCTCGATCCAAGAATTGGGTCCTTTGGGATCGTGGGTGAGGGAGCCTATGGGGTTCTCGTTAAAGTCTAAAAATACCGCCATTGGAAAGGTTTCGACCCCTAACTTTTTAACAAGAGTGCGGCGGGCGCGCCTTTCTACCTCAGTGATCCCAACACGAGGAAGGTCCACGAGCGTCCATACAATTTTAGTCTCTGCCCATTTTATAAAAATTTGGTGTGTGAGAATCTCTTGTTCGAACGTAATCGAAAGCCGTGACCAATCTGAACCGGTGAATATTACCATGACTGGTAGTTCCTCTGTCTTGGCTATCTCTAGTGCTTCGTCGTAAGAATCGACCTGTTCGCCGGAAAGGCTTGGAGCGAGTGAAAAAAGGAAGATGATTGCGGTTGTTAGTGGGTACCAATTTTTTGTTCTAAGTGGGAGCAAGATGTGGGTCATGAGACAAATAAGAGCTATGGTAAGAGGCCAGACAAAAATATCCTGGGGTCGTTCGTAGAGTTCACCCGCGATATTTTTGCCATCCAACTCAATAGTGTCGACACGGGTGTTGAGTTTCGCAATTTGAGCATCCACTTCTTTTGGTGAAGCGCTAATAAAGAGTCCGTTGGTTGCCTGGGAGAGTTGCTTGACCGTATTATGATCTGACTGCGTGAACATTTCGGTTTGGGGCACGTTAGCTGGCACGCCATCTTTTCCAAAGGCAACCGCAATAATGGGGACCGTGGATTTCTTAAGTTGACCAAGGACCTTTTCTGGATCGCCGCCGGTAACGTTGTCTCCATCGGAAAGAACAATAATCGCTGATCCCGGTGGAGGTTCTTCGGTAAGAAGATTTTGAGCCTCCTCAAGAGCAGAGGTGATGTCGGTGCCGGGAACTAAGAAATCACCAGGCTGAATTTGATTGACTCGCTTAAGGAGGGTGGCGCGGCTCCTGGTGACAGGTGTCTCGATGAAGGTATCTCCTGCGAAAGAGATCAGGCCGATACGATCAGTTGGGCGAGAATTAATAAATTCTCGCAAGAGAAGCTTCGCTGCGTCATTTCGACTGATTCCTTCGGTATCTGTTGCTGTCATCGATTTGGAAATATCGAAAAGGACAACCAGATTTTTCGAAGGACGTTTGAACTCAGTTCTGACGAACCCGCTGATCGGGCGAAGGGCGGAGATCCCGGCAAGTAAAAGCGAAGCGAGAAGAGCGATTCCGAGGATCCGGCGGCGAACCGGAGAGGCGTTCGACTTTAGATTACAATGCCCAGAGTTCTGGGTTAGAAGAGAGATAGCCTTCTTCCGCTGATGGCAAGACCACGTAGCAAAGCTAATGGCCACGATGATGATGGGTAGGACCCAAAAGAGGTTTTTGAGAGCGAGGAATTCCATTTTGATGACAGGTCTAAGAGATTTCTCGAAGGAGGGTGTGACGAAGAAAGATGGCAAGGCCGAGAGCGGCGATTCCTCCGACCAAAAGAGTGGGGTATAGATCGCGCTGATAGATAAGGGCTGGACGTTGTTTCGACGTTTTTTCAAGGGCATCGATGGTATCCATGACATTTTCAAAACCCTTGTTGTCCTTTGCTCTAAAAAACTGGCCACCGGTGATTGAAGCGATCTTTTCGAGGTTCCTAGTGTCAAAGCGGATTGTCGCGCCCATGCGTGAAAGTGGTCCTAGGAGAAAAGGGTCGTCACTCCCAATGCCAACGGTGTGAATCGTGATATCTTGTTTTTTTGCCGCTTCCGCAGCTGTTACTGGGGTGTAAACGGGATCAGGAACGGTGTGATCACCGTCAGTGATTAGGACGATAGTGCGTCTCGTTTCATTATAGTCTTTTAAGGCGATGATTCCTTGACTGATTCCGCCGGCAATATTGGTGCCGCGTTCACTCTGTGAAAGAAGCGAGTTCTCAAGCTGATTGACATACCCAATGAGGTGGTCGTGATCGATCGTTGGGTCTACCGCGAGGTTGCCAAGATGTCCAAAAATAACAAGGCCGATCCGATCGCCTGAACGTCTCGAAACGAATCGGTTGATCTGATCCTTTGCAACACCTAGCCGGTCCTTTATTCTCCCCTGTGCAATGCCTTTTCGAACTGCGGAATCATCCATATCTGATAGCGGGTCGAAGGCATCCATACTGTTGGAGTAATCGAGCACCAGCATGATGTCAGTTCCTTCCTTGGTCACAGGAACGATTTCCATATCAGACTGGGGACGAGCCAGTGCAAAAATGAAGGCTGCCGCAGCGAAAATTTCTAGCAAGAGAAGAAGGTGCCGGGGTGCAAAATTCTTCCTGGGTGCAGTCTTGGTGTAGTGGTCGGTGGAAGAGACGGCAATAGAAGCTGGAATGCTGAACCAACGCCAAACGAGTCCTCCAATAAGAGGAATGAGCAACCACAAGAAGTGGGGGTTGGCAAAGGTAATATCAAGCATCGGGTTCAATCAATCAAAAGACGTTGTCGTTTCACCGGGAAAGCGAGGTTAAACATAGAATTTACTCAAAATTTGCAACCCATGAATAATAACATCGTCCGCTAAAAGAGCGACCGCGCTTTTCAGAAAAAAACGAGGCTGAAATCCGCCGTTTGGGGGGTTAGGCTAAGAGATCCTCTGAATGATGGGGGAGTCCGAAGTAGGATTCAGCGTTATGGTAGCAAATATTCCCAATCATTTTGCTGATGAGGCGTTCGTCATTTGGCAGCTTACCGTCTTCGACATCTTGTCCCACTATATTACAAAGCAAACGACGGAAATATTCGTGTCTTGGAAAGGATAAAAAAGATCTTGAATCGGTAAGCATCCCAACAAAGTGGGAGAGAAGGCCGACTGCCGAGAGCGCGTTGATTTGAGACTCCATTCCCTGAAGGGTGTCGTTAAACCACCATCCAGAGCCAAATTGGATTTTCCCACGGATTGGAGCTTCCTGAAAAGAGCCGCAGGCGGCGGCTAGGACAGCATTATCGCGTGGATTGAGGTTATAAACGATAGTCTTTGGTAGCTTGTTGAGTTTGCTCAGGGAGTCGAGGAACGATAAAAGTGCCTCGCCCTGAGGCCAATCGCCGATGGTATCAAATCCTGAGTCGGGACCTAATTGCTCAAAGAGTCTTGTGTTAGGATTCCGCTCTGGTCCCAAATGGAGTTGCATCGTCCAGTCCTTTTCGAAGACCCACTGACCGACGTGATGCATAATGAGGGCTCCGAAAGCATCGGTCTCTTCTGGATTGGCTGCATGGCCTTTTCGAACTTTTGCGAGAATTTGATCCGCTTTCCTTTCGTCACATGGTTCGGATAAGGCATAGCGCATCCCATGGTCGGTCAAGCGACAGCCCTTTTCGTGGAAGTAATCATGACGAGCCCTTAACGTCGAAAGAAAGTCAGCGAAGCTAATAATATTTCCACCAAGCTGGTTGAGCCACGGGTTTAGGACAGACGGACGGTCAACGAAAAATGCTTTATCAGGCCGAAAGGTTGGATAAATCTTGGTAGGGCAATCTGAGGCATTTGCTGTTTCGTGATGGGAGAGGCTATCGGTGGGGTCATCAGTTGTACCGACAGCATCAACTCTAAACTTACGGAGGAGACCTTGTGCTGAGAAATCCTCGTCTTTTAGGCGATCGTTACAAGCTGACCAAATTTTGTCCGCTGTTTCTGGGCCCAAAAGAGTATCGATGCCGAAACAGCGGCGGAGCTCAAGGTGAGTCCAGTCGTAGAGTGGATTTCGAAGGGTATTCGGAATAGTATCGGCCCAGGCACGGAATTTCTCTTTTGGAGAAGCGCTGCCGGTGATGTGAGATTCTGGAATCCCATTGGCCCGCATGGCCCGCCATTTGTAGTGGTCATGACCAAGCCAGAGATCGGTTATGTTTTCCCAGCGCTGATTTGTAGCGACCTCATCTGGAGGGAGATGGGTGTGATAATCGATAATCGGAAGATTTTTCGCAGTATCGTGAAAAAGCTTGCGGGCTGTCTCAGAGAAGAGAAGGAAATCGTCATCAAGGTATATTCTCGCCACATGGTGAGGCTAGGCCATGAGGTGAACCAAGTCCAAGCGAGAATTAGTTAATGAGGCGAGTTTCCAAAGGTGGTCGGGCGGCACCACCCTTCGCAAGGTAGCGTTGGTAATATTTTCGGGCCTTGTCCTTTTGTCCCTTCCGGAGGGAGATGATGGAAAGATTGACGTAGGGTTCCAATAAATTGGGATCCTGAGCGATAGCTTCCTGAAAGTGAAATTCGGCGTCGTTAAAGCGGCTTGTTTTACCGGCAATATTTCCAAGGAGAATGTGAGCCAATGCATTTTGAGGTTCGAAGGAAAGTGAGCGTCGGAGTTCCTGCTCGGCTTCTTCGAAGCGCTCAACGCGATAAAGCGAATCCCCGAGCATAAAGTGAGCGTAGGGGATTTTTCGCTCACCGGCTACAAGGATTGATTGTTCAAATTGCTTTGTAGCTGCTGTTGGGTCGTCCAGCCGAAGTTGGACAATGCCAAGGTTAATCATGGCCTCCCAAGCTCCGGGATCCTGATCCACGATGAGTTCGAGTGCTCCCCGTGAGGCTTGAAAATCTCCTTTCGCAAAGAGACGTCGTGCCACAGTATTTAGGTTTTTATTGGCGGCTCGGAGTTGTGAAGTTCCAGCTGCGAGTTCCTCGGGGCTCGGAGTGATATTGCTTTCAAGGCTTGGGTTGAGCGGAGCGGTTTTTTCTATCAGTTCCATTTCCTCAATGGTCAGTTCCATTTTCTCATCCCCACTAATACGGGCAAGTGCATCTTTCCAATTCTGGTCATTCGCTCCCAATTTTTCACCCTGTTTCAAAAGGAGTTCAGCGGCCCCTTGCTGAGCTTGTATCTTTGCTTTTAGCTTGTCGATCACTCCTCGAAGGAGAGCGACTTCCTCCTTTCCTCGCTTGTTAAGCGTTCCTCCGTTGAGTTGTGCGAGGAGGTCATCTTCAGCTTGTTTGAGACGTTTTTGCAGTCGGTCCATACGCAGTTTACTTTGCATGTCACTTTTCTGTAGATTTTGAATCTTTGCCTTTGCTACCACGAGAGTCTGCTTGGCGATGAGGATTTTATCCTTTGAAGCGTTGGCATCTTGTTGAACAAGTTCGAGGTTTGCCTTGGCCTCATTAAGCTCTTTGCTAAGGCTGACATTTTGGGTGATAAGGTTCTGGATTCGGTCGGTTTCGTCCATTCCAAGAAGTGCCTTCATTTGGTCGCGCTCTTCGATGAGTCCGAGCCGCTCTTGACGGAGCTCAGTCACCATTTTTTCTGATTGGGTTAACCGGGTTTCTAAGACAGCTTTAACGCGATTGGATTCGTTCAGAAGGCGGTCTTTTTCTTTGATTGTTGTCTTCAAGGCATCGATCTGGCCTTGCTGCCCCTCCGCAACCCTGTTGTTGATTTTGGTCTGTTTGGCAATGATGGCTTTCAGCCGCTCCTCTTCATTTCTTGCAGCAAGCAGGGCTTTTTGAGTTGAGGCAAGTTGCTGTAAGGTGAGGCGCTGATCGGCTAGCGCTTTGTCTCGGGCCGCAGCCATGGCATCACGTTCCTGTCGGAGTTGTTCGATTTGTTGATTGAGTTCGGCTACCTGATTTCTCAGCGGGGATGCTGCGAGGCGGGAGAGCTGGGTTTGGCGTTCTTGGATTTGTCGGCGAATCCCAGCGCTTTCAGCATCACGCATGTTAGAGCGGCGGCGGAGATCGGCATTAAGGCTTTTTATTTCAGTCTGCAGGTCACGAATCGTTTTGGTTGCTAGTCCGTTGGGGTCAACTTTCCCAGGAATGGTGAGTCTCGCTTTTGCTTCGCCAGGCACCTCCAAAAGAGGTGTTTTGCCAGCGTCTTGTCGTTCCTTCTGTTGGGCAAGGGCGCTAGTGTGGATCCGCTGCATGGCCTCAGTTGTGGACTTGGTCCGCCATTTAAGCCCCTCTTTCTGTTTGAAGTTCGGATGTGTGATTGTGATGAGGTCAAAGAATGACCGTGCTTTACGGTATTTTGTAAACGATTCGACAAAGTCTTCTTTTTTTTCAAGTTCCTCGGCCTGTTTGACAAGTGACCAAGCTTGGTAGTAGAGACCACCAGGATCGAGTCTGGCAAGCTCTTCTGGTGTTTGGGCCAGTAATGGGGCGGTGAGAAGGGTGAAGAAAACGAGCCCAATGAGATGACGTAGGTGTGCCATTGCGAGGAGAGGTTATCAAACGGGCGATTGGTGGAAAAGAGCAGATTTTAGCCTGAAGTGCCGAGAATAAGCCTTTCAGGCATCAGGGTATTGACAGGTGCTGGCTGGGAGATTAGATCTTCGCCCGAGGGCGGAGTAGCCAAGTGGTAAGGCGCGGGTTTGCAAAACCTGTATTCGCGAGTTCGATTCTCGCCTCCGCCTCCAATTTCCCTAGAAACCGTACCGGATTCGTTTTCGGTGCGGTTTTCTTTTGCGGCAGTTGACTCGAATGGCTGAACCAGCAACTAATTCCGGTGTGATCAGGATTCGAGGAGCACGCCAACATAACCTCAAGGGGCTTGATGTTGATTTACCGCGTGGAAAAATGATTGCCATTACTGGTGTGAGTGGGAGTGGTAAGTCGAGTTTAGCATTTCATACCCTCTATGCTGAAGGACAGCGTCGGTATGTGGAATCGCTTTCGGTTTATGCACGGCAATTTCTTGATCAGCTAGAGAAGCCGGAGGTTGACTCGATCGAGGGGTTAAGTCCTGCAATTGCGATTGAGCAGCGAACTGGCGCGGGTAATCCCCGGTCTACGATCGCAACCGTGACCGAAATTCACGATTTTCTTCGTATCCTTTATGCAGCAGTCGGTGTGCCTCATGACCCAGAGACTGGTGAGGAACTGATGCGGATGTCGACGGCCGACATTGTAAAGAGTTTTTCCAATCGTCCCGAGGGGACTCGGGTAATATTATTAGCACCGATCACGACTGAGGGTGATTCGAAGGGGATGATTGCCGATCTTCAACGGCAGGGGTTTGTGAGGGTGCGTGTTGATGGAAAAATCATCGAGTTGGAGGCTGCCGAAGAAGTTTGGCCGGAAGATGGTGGGGAGATTGAAATTGTAGTGGATCGCCTAGTTGTTAAAGAGGGGGTGGATTCTCGGATGGCGGACAGCGTTGAGATTGCGATACGGATTTGCGGAATTGAGGTCCGTGCTTTGACGCAGGAACGTGGTGCCGATCATTGGGAGACGCTGGCTTTTGCTACAAGTTATCGGAATGCAAAAACTGGATTTGAGCTGCCGCTACTGACCCCAAAACATTTTTCCTTCAATTCGCACTTAGGGGCATGTGAAGTTTGCCATGGCCTTGGAACGGAGGCTTTTTGTGATCCGTTTTTGGTCGTTCCGGACCCGAGTAAATCGTTGGCCGAGGGTGCAGTGGCTGTATGGAATAAGGTCTCAAAAAAGAAGAAAGGTTGGAACCAATTACATATCGAAGCTTTAGCCGGATTTTTTGGAGTAAGTCTAAATGAGCGATTTGATAGTTTCCCAGATAATTTTAAACGGGCTTTGTTTTATGGGACTGGCGATACAAAAATTGAAGTTCCTTGGGAAAAAGACGGGGCGATTGTTTCGTGGGAAAAGGAATTTGAGGGGATCTGTAAGCAGGTTGAGCGTCTTTACCGCGAAACTGAAAGTGATGGGATCAAAAGAAGTATGGGAAGATTCATGACTTCGCGTGAGTGCAAAGAGTGTGAAGGAAGAAGGCTCAAAAAAGAATATCTTGCGGTAACTCTTAAGGGGAGAGATGGAGCAAAGGGGATTGACGAACTTTGTTCAACTCCCATAAGTGAGGCCCTTGATTGGGTCGGGACGGTGGAAGTTTTTGAGGACCGCCAAGTGGCGATGAAAGGGGTGCTGGCTGAGTTAGAAAAACGTTTATCTTTTCTCGATGAGGTTGGTTTAGGTTATTTGGCGCTGGATCGTGCGAGCGGGACTTTGTCTGGAGGTGAATTCCAGAGAGTAAGGCTAGCAACACAGTTAGGCGCTGGGTTAGCCGGTGTTTTGTATGTTTTAGATGAACCAAGTGTCGGGCTGCATCCACTGGATAATGAGCGTTTGATTCAGGCCTTACACCGTTTGCGGGATTCTGGTAATACGGTCGTTGTGGTAGAGCACGATGAGGCGATGGTGATGGCGGCAGATCAAGTGGTTGAAATTGGTCCGGCGGCAGGGAAATATGGAGGTGAGTTAGTGGCACAGGGAACTCCGGCCGAAATTACGAAGCTGGATACTCCAACGGGACGCTGGCTTCGAAGAGGGGTGCCGAAGGTTAATTCTAAAAAAAGAAAACCGGCGTTCGAGTTAACAATTAAAGGAGCGCGTGAGAACAATCTAAAAGGTGAGGATGTCACGATCCCCCTGGGCCAGTTGGTTGGTGTGACGGGGCCAAGCGGGAGTGGTAAATCGACTTTAGTAGACGGGGTTTTACGTCGTGCTTTGGCTAGAAAATTTCATCGAGCTAAGGACGAGCCAGGAAAGCACGAAGGGATTGAGGGCTTAGAGTATCTAGAAAAAGTGGTAATTGTCGACCAGAGCCCCCTAGGCAAAAGTCCGAGATCTAATCCAGCAACCTATACTGGTGCTTTTGATTTAGTGCGCGATTTGTTTTCCCAGCTCCCTCTGTCGAGGCAGCGGGGTTACAAAGCAGGACGCTTTAGTTTTAATGTTAAAGGTGGGCGCTGCGAGAAATGCCAGGGTGGAGGCTCGATCCGGATTGATATGCACTTTTTACCGGATGTCTGGATCGAGTGTGAGGCTTGCCAAGGACATCGCTATAATCGCGAGACTCTCGATGTGCGTTATCGAGGGAAGAGTGTTGCTGATATACTTGAAATGACGATTGAGGAGGGGCGGGAGTTTTTTGGAGCGGTTCCGAGATTGAGTGTGATCATGAATACACTTTTTGATGTCGGGTTAGGTTACGTGCATCTTGGGCAGGCTGCTAACACGCTTTCGGGGGGTGAAGCTCAGCGCGTCAAGTTGGCATGCGAGCTATCTAAATCAGCGCCGGGGCATACGCTTTATCTTTTGGATGAACCAACGACGGGCTTGCACTATCAGGATGTGCAGGTGCTCCTTGTAGCCTTGTTAAAGCTCCGCGATGCCGGGCATTCTTTGGTTGTGGTTGAGCATAACCTAGAGGTGATCTCAGTTTGTGATCATCTCATTGATCTCGGCCCCACTGGAGGGGTGGGAGGAGGAAGCATTGTAGCAACTGGGACTCCAGCCGAAGTTAGAAAAAGTGAACTATCTCTTACTGGGCAAGCTTTGCGGGATTTCACTAGCTAAGCGTCCCCCGCCAGCGGGCGATTTGTGCGTGGACGTTTTTTATTGAAGGTGCTCCAGGATTGGTCCGAGCTTCGAGAGCTGTTTTTAACGAAAAGATACCGGAGGCTTCCGGTGTGAATGCCGGGTCAATTTCGGTGAGATCAAGCTTGTTTAGTGATATGCCTGATTGGACTGAAGTCGCAACGGCTTTTCCAACCAGCTCGTGAGCCGCGCGGAAAGGAACTCCTTGTTTAACAAGCCAGTCTGCAAGGTCCGTGGCAAGGAGAAGCGGGTCTTCTGAGGCGGCGGCACATGCGTCTTCGTTAATCTCCATTTCAGAAATCATTTCGGTATTCACTTTAAATGCGATGGTAAGAGTGTCGATAGAGTCGAAAAGGGGCTCTTTGTCCTCTTGGAGGTCTCGATTGTAGGTGAGTGGAAGCCCCTTCACCGAGGTTAGGATTGACGTTAGATTGCCATAAAGTCGACCGGTCTTTCCTCGCGTGAGTTCGCAAACATCAGGGTTTTTTTTCTGAGGCATCAGAGATGACCCGGTGGTATGGGCGTCTGATAAGGTGACATAACCAAACTCGCTGGAACACCAAAGGATTAGGTCCTCAGAAAGTCGGGAAAGGTGAGCACCGATGAGGGCAAAGTCGAAAAGAAGTTCGGCAATATAGTCACGATCAGAAATAGCATCCATCGAATTCGTAGTGATTGAGTCAAAACCCAGCTCTGCTGCAATTGCTTCGCGATCAAGATTAATAGTTGAGCCTGCAAGGGCGCCAGAACCTAGCGGGGAAACGTTGACCCGAAGACGCGCCTCTGTAAGGCGACTCTTATCCCGGGCCAGCATTTCAACGTAGGCTAGAAGGTGGTGTCCAACGGTCACTGGCTGACCACGCTGCAGGTGTGTGTAGCCTGGAAGGATTGTTTCAGCATAACGGCTTGCCTGATCGAGAAGCGCATTCTGAAGCCCACCAATAAGATTAAGGAGGTTATCAATAGCGTCCCGAGAATAGAGGCGAGTGTCGGTGGCGACCTGATCATTCCGAGAACGCGCGGTGTGAAGCTTAGCACCAGCCGCTCCGATCCTTTCGGTGAGAGCGGCTTCGATATTCATGTGGATGTCCTCGTGTTCAATCGAGAATTCGAAGTGACCTTCTGTGATTTCATTCTCAATCTCGTGAAGCCCATTTTCGATTTGGGAGAATTCACTCTCGGTCAAGATCCCAGCTTTGACCAGGGCTCTGGCATGGGCGATTGATCCTAGGATATCGTGCGGGTATAAGCGCCAATCATAGGAGATGGATTCTCCATATTGTTGAACAAGATCAGCAGTAGCTTTTGAAAATCGGCCTTTCCACATAAGGTGGAGAGTCTTGGCGGAGTGGTCGTCGCATTCAAGTCTGGAGCGAAAAGAAAATCCCGATGGCTGGAATGGCTCATCGGGATTGTGAAAGAGGAGAAAGGCTCCGAGTCTAAAACTCGAGATCTCGAGTGGTCGATGTCAGGATGGCACGATTATTTCCGCAGGCGATCTGGATTTCTTCCATAAAGTCAGAGATTTGGACGTTATTCTTAAGAACGATTCCGTAGCGGAGTTCACTCATCATTCCAGCTTGGACTGACTCCACGCTGATCATCTCGGTGGCATCCGTGAATTTATCGAAAATATCATTGAAGGCTTTAGAGAAGTCGACGTCGTTGTTCACGCGAATGCGAAGTTGATGAGACGCACGCTTTGGAGCGAAGGCGTCTCGCTTAGAGATAAACCAAATGGCGAGTCCGACGATTATGGTGGTGACTAGAACGATCTCGTATTCGCGAGCTCCGACGCCCATGCCTGTCGCCATCGCAAAGAAAATAAAGGCAAGGTCACGCGATTGCCCCAGATTGCGTCTGAAGCGAATCATGGAAAATGCGGCAAACATGCCGAAGGCGACAGCTTCGTTTCCATTGACAACCATAATGAGGATGGTTGTTACGGTTCCAATAATAACCAAGGTGTGAACGTAATCTTGTGAGTAGCGCGTGCCTTTGTAAGTGCTCTTGTAAAGAAGTCCGACCAACATGTTCAGGAAGAAGCTCATGCCCATGGCGCCCAGAACTTCGAGAGGCTTAGGGTCGCTTTGCCTGATGGTCTCAAGGGTTTCGATGATACTGTCTAAAGAGAATGCAATAACGGGTTCCATAAAGTAATGTGTTTTGGTGTGGAGAAATTTGGGTTCTTTTCGGGTGCGATTAGGCGGCCGGTTGCTTTAGTTTTCCAATTTGTGAGCGAAGCACTGGATCGACTTCCTTCATAGCCTTACAAAATTTACTAAAGCTTCGTCTTACAAGTTCTTCTTCACCTCCGTATTCACGGAACCAAAAAGGAACTGGGCCGATTGATTTCACTTCGAAAATTGATTTATTGGCAGGAATGATGTAATCCTTGAATCTTTGGTCGTCAGCCTCGAGTGGTAGGAGGTTTGAGCGGCACATCAAGCGGGTGTCGAAAGTGATTCGAAGCTGGCCATCGGGAGTCATCAGCGCCTTACGATCATATCTAAGTTGAATTGCGGGACCAAATTTACGCCGTTCAACGAGGTCGAAGAGTTCCTTGATGATCATGCGTTCAGTCCTCGTCCAATCGCGTCTAATGGTTTTCAAGATATCGTAATTCCCATTTGCAAACTCGATCGCTTCTTCCACGGGAAGGAAGAGCCTTCGTTTGGCTCCGAGACCAAAGTGTTTGTGCTTAATCTCAATAAAGCCGGTGGGAGGGATTTTTCCGCCCTCGCAGCCATAAATTCTTACCCTAATCTTTCGTCGGCTGGCAAGGCGCCGTTCCTTCTCCCAAAAGCACTCTCGGTCTGGAGTCTCAAAATACTCCGTGACGATGGGGTAGCAACCGTCTTCTGACGCTAGGCTGTCCACGATAAGCCGATCGTCCAAGTCCTTCTGGATTTTCTCCATTTGGTCGAGCGTAATCAGATACTTATATTCTGTGCGGTTAAGGCTCAATAGGAATCGAAGTTATGAAAGTTTCTTTGAAAGATAACTGGTTAGATAGTCATCGCGGGCGGAAAGCTAAGGGGGAAAATCGGGTTCTGACCAGCCTAACTTTTCAGTTGATAGGCAGTTTCCCCATTTTTATGGAGAATCAGATCTATCTCATCACTTGAGAGAGAGGAAGTCAGGCCAATTACGGTGTCAGACCATTCATGGTAAGAATCCAATCTCAAAAGACATACGGGCCAATCGGTTCCGAACATAACGCGCTCAGCGCCGAAAATTTCTAGCGTTTCTTCAAAATAGGCCCGAATGGTGGCGGGATCAATTTCATCTCTTTCGGAGAATTCTGTCGCAAGACCCGAGAATTTGACTCCAAGAATGTTTTCCCTTTTTGCCAGTTCCTTCATTCCACCGCGCCATTCGGATTCAATACGGCCATTTTGAGCCTTTGGTTTAGCGATGTGATCAATGATCATCCCTAACTCTGGTTGGCGGTCTACCAGTTTTGTAGCAACTGGAATCTGATGCTGGTAAAGGAGAATATCGTAGCGGAGATCATGAGCGGGCAATTTAGAGAGTCCGCGGTGAAAATCATTTCTCAGGAAGTATTCGTCTGGTTCGTCTTGGAGGACATGGCGGATTCCTACAAATTTGGGATGATCGGAAAAGTGTTCTAGGTCTTCCTCTACCTTTTCAGAAACTAAGGGTAACCAGCCTACGATGCCCCGAATGAGCTCACTTTGGTCCGCGATCTTAAGAAGAAAGGTTGATTCCTCAATGGTTTGTCGAGCCTGGACAGCGATCGTTCCGGTAACTCCTGCTGCGGAGGTGGCCTCTTCTAGTTCTGCGAGTAACTGGTTTTGGGCGAGGGGAGTGTTAGCTGGGATCCAAGGATACTCGTCGGCGCTGTAAGACCAGAGATGGTGGTGGGTGTCGAGCATGTGAGCTGAAGTTAAAAGTTAGAATATTGAGTCTCACCTTTTCGATGTGATCCATAAGTAAGGTCACTTTAAGTCCTCACCTTGTCAAAGGATTGGTAAAAGTTCACACTGTCGTGTGGGGAGACCTAAAATATTTGGTGAACGGACGTTTCTCGCAAGGAGGTGAATGTCTGAATGCTTGAATTACTCACCCTCCTTACGCGGAACTTGGCGAAAGAGCCGGTCGAGGGCTTCGGCGGGAGGAACGTTTTCATAGATTACAGCATACACGACATCAAGAATTGGAGTTCGGGTGCCTGCGCGGCGGGCTGCTTCGTAAATCGAGCGAGTATTTGGAACTCCTTCCGCAACCATGCCAAGTTCCCTGACGATTTCTTCCAAGGATCTGTTCTGACCTAGAGCGAGGCCGACCTTATGATTCCGGGAATGAACCGAAAAACAGGTCGCGATAAGGTCACCGAGGCCGGAAAGACCGGCGAAGGTTTCAGTTTTTCCACCGAGATCGGTACCGAGACGGGTCATTTCGGCAAGAGCACGTGTGACCAGAGCGGAAATGGCATTGTCTCCCAGTTTTAGCCCCATAGTGACTCCAGCTGCGATAGCGTAAACATTTTTGATTGCTCCACCGAGCTCAATGCCGGCGATGTCATGATTTGTGTATGAGCGAAAGCGATCTGTCGCAAAGATATCCTGAAGTGCTAGTCCTACTTCCTCGTTCGAGCATCCGATGGTGGCTGCTGCGGGCAGACCTTCTGCAATTTCTTCGGCATGGTTAGGACCCGAAAGAACCGCAATCTGATTGCAGGGGAAGTAATCACCGATAATTTGTGACATGCGCTTCCCGGTCGCTAACTCAATCCCTTTTGCGCAGGAAAGGATGACTGCAGATTCCGGAATGTTTAGGGAAACGAGTTTTTCCGCGGTGGAGCGGGTGGCTTTAGTTGGAACAACAAAGAGAAGAAGATCAGCCTGAGTGACCAAAGAAAGATCAGTCGTGGCGACCAAATTCTGCGGAAGTGTGGAGTTTGGTAGGTAGCGCTCATTACAGTGCGTCGAATTGATCGCGGCGGTCACCCTTTCATCTCTTCCGATTAAGTGAACCTGGCGGCATTTATTGGCCAGAAAAATGGCGAGTGCGGTTCCCCAAGAGCCTGAACCCACTACCACGGGATTTTGGAATTTCATAATTAGGTGACCTCCTTTTTTTTCCCGATTTTATTTTCGGTTCCGGCACGTAAGCGGTTGATGTTGGATCGGTGTTTCCAAATAGCGAGCGCGCCCGCGATGATTGAGAAAAGAAAGAGCGGTTTGTTCCAGGTTCCATCGGCAATCTTACCATGATGCCAGGACCCATAAATAGTGACGATTGGAAGGGCAAAGCCGGTAGCGATACTTCCGATCGACACATATTTTGTGGTGAAGGTGAAGATGACGAAAATGATGGTCAAGATTACTACGGCGGCAGGCATCAAAGCAAGAATGGCTCCTCCGGACGTGGCGATCCCTTTGCCTCCTTTAAATCCAATCCATGGCGAATAGTTATGGCCGAGGATGGAGGCTAGTGCGGTCAAGACCTCAATGGTGTGACCGCCTGTATCATCTGGAACAAACTGACGAGCTAGAAAAACGGGAAAGAAGCCTTTTAGGATGTCCAGGATCAGACAAATGATTCCTGACTTTTTTCCGAGAGTTCTAAAAACATTGGTGGAGCCAATATTTCCGGAACCATGTTCGCGAATATCGATGCCCCTAACTTTCCCAAGCAAAAGTCCAAATGGGATGGATCCCAGAAGGAAGGCAAGAGGAATGAAAAGCCAGAGCATGATTGTGGAGTCAGGACTTAGGTTCCCGGCGAATCGATTTAATGATCACGGGGTCGATGAGTGGAACATTCTGGTGGGGTCCGGAGGCGACTCGTCCGTCGGGTGTCAAAGAGTTCAAATACCCAGTTCCCACCTCGACCATCTTGATCTTGTTAACGATCTCCATGCCCTCGGTCACTTCCCCAAAAACTGCGTAACCCCCGCCATTGTTAGGATAGTCGAGGTTTGGATTATCGACAACATTGATGAAGAATTGAGCGGTTGCGGAGTGCGGATCGCTTGTTCGGGCCATCGCAAGGGTTCCGCGCAAATTTTTCTTGGTTCGGGCGCTTTCATTTTGGATTCCGTCGCCTGTCTCTTTTTCGGTGGGGACGTCATTCTTTAATTCGAAGCCTCCGCCTTGGATCATAAAGTTGGACATGACGCGGTGGAAAATCGTTCCATCAAAGTGTTCTTGATCAACGTAATCTAGAAAGTTTGCAACTGTGATAGGTGCAGTTTCGGAGTGGAGGTTAACCTTGATCGCTCCCATGCTGGTTTCGATAATGATTTTGGAGCTACTATCGACGGGGCCAGTATCGGCGGGACCAGTATCGGCGGGACCAGTATCGGCGGAGTTGTTATCATCGGGTTCTCCTTTGCAGGAGAGAAAGAGCAGTGAAGCTGAGAGAATGAGAAGTGATTTCATCAGTGAGT
>CESF01019898.1_pt1 | contig 21151 bp, 14 predicted proteins | sample 356331 | NCBI WGS metagenome assembly CESF01 (sample SAMEA2621779, study PRJEB7988) | marine metagenome | biome: marine biome (ENVO:00000447); feature: surface water layer (ENVO:00002042); material: "saline water (ENVO:00002010), including plankton (ENVO:xxxxxxxx)" | depth 5 m
CCCTCAGCGTTGAAGAGAAAAAAGATCCGAACTCTTGTAATGTGATGAGTATTTATAGGTTATTAGCATCCAATGATAGCATTAAAGAAATGGAAGATAATTACCGTTTTGGAGGATATGGATATGGACATGCAAAGATTGCATTATATGAGCTTCTTTTAGAAAAGTTTTCTGAAGAAAGAAGGCGATTTGATACCCTCATGAAAAATCAAAATGAAATAAAGGACGTTTTAAAACTGGGTGCTTCAAAGGCTCGGCTAGTAGCCGATGAGACCTTAAGAAAAGTTAAGAATAGTTTGGGTTACGTTTGATTTATTTCACGTCGATTTTCGATTTTTAAATTATCGGTTTTCCCATGACCAATAAAATTATCAGGATATCCCATTTGAGTTAATTTTATATCCAAATTATTTTCTGTTATAAATGAAGATAGTGCTTCCCCCACTCCACCAATGAGTTGTGCATCTTCCCAAACAACCCAATGAGAAGAGTTTTTTGAGAATTTTTCGAGAGTTTTATAATCAATGGGCTTGGCTTTTCTCAAGTCAATAACCCCATCAGTTTTTTTAGAATGAGTCAACGCATCAGAAATACTGGTTCCAAGACACCAATGAATTGTATTTCCTCCGTATCTAAAAATATCCATTTCTCCTTCACGTTTTATGGGCGCTGGAAGTTTGGGTTCATCACCTTTTGGGTACCTAATGATAGCTGGAATAGCTTTTAAAAATGCTTCTTCAATCGAATTCTTTAACTCTAAATTATTTCTTGGAGCCCAAATTTCAGTATTTGGCACTACCCTATACAATGCTAAGTCAAAAACTCCGTGGTGGGTTGCGCCGTCTTCTCCAACAATTCCAGAACGATCTAAACACATTATGACGGGTAGATTTTGAAGGGCGACATCATGAATCCATTGATCGACAGCTCTTTGCGAAAATGTTGAATATAAATTTACAACAGGTCTCATCCCTGCAGCAGCAAATCCCGCAGCTTGAGTTAAAACATGTTGTTCGGCAATTCCAACATCAAAAAAACGATCAGGGAACTTCTTTCGAAATAGATCCAGGCTGCACCCTGGAGCCATAGCTGCAGTAAGTGCAACAAGTCTATTTTCAGTATTTGCGAGTTCAATTAATTTTTTTGCAAAATGAATTTGAAAACTTTTTTTACTCGGACGGTTTTCCTTTAATCTCAGGTCTTTGAGACTCGGTCGTTTTGTACGGATATGCAATACTCTCGGTCCCGATAGGCTAATAGCATATTTTATTTTTTTAACCAATTCTATGGTATTGTTACCCTTTATATTCTGACCTATAAAATTCCAACCTAAGGATTCGCAAAACTCCTTATACTTAGAAAAATCATGAAGTGCTCCTGAGTTTTCTTCTATGGCGAGCCCATTATCATTAATTATTAATAGTATGTCATCATCTTTAGAACCAGCATCATTTAAGGCTTCATAAATCATACCTGCTGTAAAGGCCCCATCACCGATCACAGCCACTCTTTTTCGACTTCTATTATTGATTTTGTCTGCTCTAGCAAAACCAATTAATGCCGATAAAGTAGTACTAGAATGTCCAACTCCAAAAGAATCAAATTCGGACTCTTTTATGTTTGGGAATCCACTTGGTCCATTTTTCTTGCGATTAAATTTGAAAACACTTGCGCGATCAGTAATAACCTTGTGGATATAAGCCTGGTGGCCAACATCCCAAAGTAAAATATCGTCAGGTGTATTTAACAGGTAGTGAAGTGTCAAAGTTAATTCTGCCACTCCTAAACTGGAAGCTAAGTGCCCAGCTTTTTCTTTTGTCGCATTTAAAACAAAAGACTTTAGGTCATCGGATATCTTTTGAAGAGAATCCGGACTCAGTTTTCGCAATTCATCAAGGGAGGGGATTACTTCCATAGTTCAAATTTAACAACTCATCACGCCTAAAATAAAAGCGGGTAAAAGGATATTAAATTAGAGACCTGATTTTATTTTGATTTTTCAAGCTTTTTCAATTCATCCATTTTTTGCCCAATGACGTTTAGACTTTCCAACTTCGCTTAAATAAAGCATTACAGGGACAATAACTAGAGTTAAAAAGGTTGCAAACGTTAAACCATAAATTACAGTCCAACAAATAGGCCCCCAAAACGCCACATTATCACCGCCGAAATAGACTTGAAGATCATTCTGAGATATCAGAGTATAAAAATTTAAATTCATGCCGGTAGCAAGAGGCAAAAGGCCTAAAATTGTAGTAATTGCAGTAAGCAAAACAGGCCGAAGTCTTGTTTTTCCAGCAAGCACAAGGGAAGCTGCCAATTCATCAATAGGCAACGGGGTTTCAAAACTCAATTTTAATTCTGATTTTCTGCGGTTGATAACCTGATTAGCGTAGTCGGCTAATACAATTGCATTATTCACAACGACACCTGCTAATGAAATTATACCAATCATCGTCATAATAATAACGAAATCCATTCTAAAAATAATAAGCCCCAGCAGGACTCCTATTAAAGAAAGAATTACTGTTGTCAAAATTAAAAAAGGAATTTTAGCAGAATTAAACTGGCCAACAATTATGAGAAAAATCATAAAAACCGCCCCTAAGAGTGCTTTAGAAAGAAAGCTGAATTCTTTAGCTTGCTCTTCTTGCTGACCTGTGAAAGAAAGCGAAACACTTTCAGGAAGGTCATAATTTTTTAAGAGACCTTTCATTTCTGAAACAATCTGATTGGCATTAGCTCCTTCCTTTAGTCCAGAGTAAACAGTTATGACTCTGTCAAGATCGATTCTCTTGACAGCAGAAAACGTAGATGATTTGTTTGCTGAAGCAATAGCACTTATTGGGACTTGTTTAATTTGGCCATCACTTTGGTCTCTAAAAGTTATCTTTTGGTTCATTAGATTTTCCAGATTAAACCTGTAATTATCAGATAAGCGAATATTAATAGGGTATTCATCTTCATCATTTTTAAAACGGCTGATTTCTTTGCCAAATAATGAAGTTCGTAATGCATCTCCTATTTGTCCCGTTGAAACTCCGAGACTTCTTGCTTTTGAACGGTCCACTTGAATGGGTAATTCAGGTTTTCCAGATTCTACATCCACTTTTAGTTCATCATATCCATTTATTGATGAACTTTTGATAAACCTTTTTACATCTTGCGCTACGGCTAAAACTTCTTCGTAATCGACACCTGAGAGTTCAATGTTTATAGGCGGGCCTTGAGGCGGACCTTGTTCATCTTTCGCAATCACAATCAATGCTCCAGGAATATTCGAGACACGTTCACGCAATAGGTTTAAAACATCCGAGCTCAGTACAGGGTTACCCAAAGAATCTAAACGATATTTCGTTTCGCGAAAAGCAACGACAATTTTCGATTTATGGGGTGTCGCTACGTTATCTGGACCTTGATTTGGGTCACTTGTTCCTTTACCAACCTGCGCGATTATAGACTCTACTATATAATTATAGTCTTTCCCATTGCGCTTGTATGTGTAAGATTCTAAAATATTCGCTATTTCTTTTTCTAATTCAAGAGTAATAGTATTAGTCTCTTCGATGTCAGTACCTACCGGAAGCTCAATGAAAATATTACCGAGATTCGGCTGAGAATCAGGGAAGAAAAGAACTTTTGGAGGGAGAACAGACAAAAGAATAATTGATAAGAAAAGTAACCCAACGGTTCCAAAAAATGTTGACCTAGCATTTTTCCCTCGAAGTGTAAATTCTATAAATTGAGTATAATTTTTCTCAATTCTTGGTAAAAGTCTGGTTTGAAAAATTCGAGTTCCTGGCTCGAAAACGTATAAAAAACTGAAAATAATCAAGCCAGGATAAAATAATAGATTACCAAATGTAGTAGCACCTACAATAAAGTTTAAGATCAGTCCTATTAGTATTAATGCGGAGCCTATTATTGTCCATTTTGGTCGAGCAATGGAGTCTTCATTTACTTTCATAAATCTTGCTGCTAAAGATGGATTTATAACTAATGCAACAAATAGAGACGATGACAAAACTACGATTAAGGTATACGGGAGGAATTTCATAAATTCTCCAATTATACCAGGCCAAAGAGCCAACGGAATGAACGCAGCAAGAGTTGTTGCGGTTGAGGTTATTATTGGCATCGCAACCTCTGCAGCCCCTAATTTTGCTGCTTGAATAGGGGTGTACCCCTGACTCAAAAAGCGGTATATATTTTCTACAGTAACAATTCCATTATCTACTAACATTCCCAATGCTAAAACCAAAGCAAAAAGAACCATAAAGTTTAGTGTTACACCCATTGAGTTTAAAATGAAAAAACTTAAAAGCATGCTCAATGGAATAGCAATACCAACGAATAATGCATTTCTTAAGCCCAAAAAGAATGTTAAGACAATGACTACTAATAAAACCCCAAAAATTATCGAATTTTCCAGCTCATTTACTTGATTTTTTGTTTGATTTGATTGATTATTGGTTATTGACAAAAGAAGATTTGATGGAAAATAATTTTTTTGGGCTGCATAAACAATTTCATTAATATTTTCTGATGCAAGAATCAAATTTTCACCAGATCTTTTTTTGATATCCAAGGTTACAACCGGGTCATTGTATTGTCGGGCAAATGATTCCCGTTCAACTTCACCGAATTTAACTGAGGCAATATCCCTTAGGTATACAATTGCTCCTTTCTCATGTTTAACAATAATATTTTGAATATCTCCTAATGACTCAAACTCGCCCAAGACTCTTACATTTCTTCGATATCCATCAACAAGAAGATCTCCTCCAGAAATAGACATATTTTCGTTTTGAATTGCACCAGCAATATCATTAAATGAAATATTTAGAGATTCCATTTTAGCTAAGTCGACTAATATTTTTACTTCTTTATTGTCAATACCTCTTATGTCAACTGTCGAAATTGATGATAAATCTTCAATTTTATCTTTGAGATATTCAGCATAATTTTCTAATTGATCTCCAGTATATTCACCTGAGAGATTTATGTTCATTATCGGCACTAATTCGCTGATATTGAATTCAAAAACATTCGGGTCAGCAGGGAGATCATTCGGGAAGTCTGCAGATGATCGTGCAGCATCGACTTTATCTTTTACTTTTTGAAGGGCATCTGAAACGGTAACACTAAAATCAAATTCAACTTGAATTGAAGAATAACCCTGAACGGAACTTGATGTGATTTTATTTATTCCAGAGACGCTGTTTAACTCCTTCTCTAATGGTCTTGTAATTAGCCTTTCAATATCTACTGGAGAATTACCAGGATAGGGAGTACCGACATAAATTGTGGGCTGAGTTATTTCTGGAAAACTTTCAGCGGGCATGGCGCGATAGGACACTAGGCCAGCAATAAGAATAATAACAGTTAATACTCCTACAGTAATTCTGTTGTTGACAGCCCAGTCTGTAATTGCAAATCGCCTTATTAGGCTATTCTTTTCCTCAGTCATAGTTTAATATAGTTTAACAGTTTCTCCAGATTGAACTGAGCGAATTCCACGATCTATTATTTGATCTGTGCTTTTTATTCCCTCAAGAACTTCGGTCATTTTTTCATTAGACATTCCTATCGAAATATTCCTTCTTTCTACAATCCCGAGCGATTCATTTTGATTTATAAAAACATATGTATAATTGACTCCTTTTGTATCCTGAAGGATTAATTTATTTGGGATCATGATTGCATCATAAGCTACATAATCACGTAATTCGACAGAAGCCATCATATTGTCTTTGATGATTTGATTTTCTTTGATTTTTGGGAGATTTACAGAGACTCTAAAAGTCCTGCTGCTGGGATCGATATAATCTCCTACTTGAGAAATTTCTCCTTCTTTGTTTACTCCAATGGCTGTAAAATTCATTTTTACTTTTTCTCCCCTTTTGATGTTCGTTATATAATTTTCTGGAATTTGCATTTCAACACTTAAGGGACCGTTACCGACTAATCTAAGAATTGGCACCCCTGGTGCTGCTGACTCACCAACTTTTCCGTTTATTTCATCTATTATCCCTGAAAATGGAGCCCTAACTTCAGTCATTTCCAGCTGCCGTTTTACAGTTTCAAGACGGTTTTTCGACGATTCATATTGCATTTTCGATTGTAGAAAGTCCATTTCGCTTCCGACTTTTTGGTCCCAAAGTCGGGATTGTTTTTGAAACATTGTTTCAGCAAGATCTAATTGGGTACTTACTTCGTTCATAGTCGCCTTGAAAATATCAGCATCTAATGAAATTAGTAGTTGCCCTTTCTTAACTTTATCTCCACCGCGAACATAAATACCTTCTATTTTCCCAGGTGTCTCTGGATAGATAATAACAGATTTATCAGATTTAACATTTCCATACACTTTAAAAGAGTGGCTAAATGTGTCTTGAGTAACATCTATTACTGTAACACTTGAAAATGACCTAGTAGAATCGAGAAGAGCTAAATTATTGTCTATTTCACGCATTTCGGTTCTAATATTTTCCATGATCAGAGATAACGAATCTCGTTTTTTATTTAATGATTCAATGGAGGTTTCCGCTGGTTTCGTCGAACATGAGCCAATTAATAAGGCAATTAGTGAAAAGAATAAAACTTGTTTTGTCATGATTGAAATTGTTCGTTTTTGTTTTTTTTAATGTTTTATTTCAACTCGCCAAGCGAGGTTTCAAGTGCAACTTTCTTGTTTAAGGTGTTATTTGCAGATTGAAGCATTGAGGTTATGGACTCTTGGTATTGGTTTGACACTTGAGCATATTCCATTGATGAGATTGTTCCCGCTCTTAATTTTGCTTCAGCATTTTTTAAAATCTGTTTTGACACTTTGGCTCCCTCTAATTGCAATTGATATATTTTTAAGGAATTAGCATACTCTGCTCTTGCCTGCTTGTGCTTTAAAATTAATCCCATTTCAGTATTTTTTAAGAGTATATCTAATTCTTGAAGCTTAATTTTCTCTTCCTGGATTTTTGCAATTCTTCCTCCTGAATTAAAGATTGGAAGAGATGCAGATAAACTCCATGAAGAAAAATTTACATTATTACTTAGAAATCCATCGGGATCAAAAACATTGGCATCCTCACTAACAAATTGTCTATTTAAATTATATCCAGCATATATTTTGGGCAGAAACTGAATTTTTTCATTTTGTAAGTTTAATTTTTGACCCATTCTATTGCTTTCCATTAACTTGAAATCTACATGTTTTGAAACATCAAATTCGCTTGATAGCAGAGCTTGGGCAGCATTGGGAGAAACTAAAAGCGATTCAATAGAAGAAGTTAGATTTAATTTGGATTCTGGGGACAACCCGCAATGAAGTATTAAGAGCTGATGAGCAATATAAATTTGATTAACCAGATTGATAGAATTGATTTCAAGATTCTTAACAATCAAATCTAGTTGGTCAGCTTCTAGGACATCTACAAAACCTTCTTTAGCCATGGCTTTTATACTTTTTAGGCTCTCTTTGGAGCTTTTTATTGTGGTCTCTAATGCTTCCAGGTTCTTCTCTAAAACAACTGCTAAATGGTAAGCCTGAGAGACGTCCTGCTTTGCCTGCAAAATAGATTTTTTATAATTTTCTTGAGCTTGAGTAGTTAATACTTTTGATGCAAGAACTGCAACGATATAAGATCCATCAAAAACTAGTTGATTTACACCAACTCCACTAACGGCATTGTAGCGATTTCCAAATTGCAATTTATCCTGATCTCCATCACCATCAATATCAAAAAATTGAGCGGGTAATTCTATATTATCTGTATAGTTTTGTCCAACTGAAATAGATGGTAAGCCAAGGGCTATTTTTTGATAGATGGCTTTTTTTGCAACTTTACGCTCCAGCGACTGCACTTTGACATTTGCATTGTTTTCCAAAGCTAATTTTATGGCATCATCAAAACTGAGTTTTGCAATTTTGCTAGTATTTTGCGCATGAGACGCTAAAGAAAACAAGATAATGGCAAGAAGTAAATATATTTTTTTCATTCGAAAAAAGATTTTGCAAAATTTTGATTTAACATTAAAGAATCTTTGAGCCTCATAGCTCCTTTAGAGGTTGATATAAATTGAAGATGCATGACTAGACTGTTATTTAAAAGTGCATTTCGTAGGACAATATCCTTAGTTAGACTCTCGTCTTCAATTATTCCAGTAATCGTTAAGTGCCTGAGTAAAGAAAGTTTTTCAACATCAAGTGTTCGCTTGTAAATACCCTCGGATACGCCTCGTTCAATATTCTCTTTAAAAACTCTAATGGTGGTTTTTTTCGCTTGTTCAAGAACCCATTTAAAGGTATCCGGATAATATTTTTTCAGTGCAAAAAAATTCTTGCTAAACTGTTCAGAAATCTCTACGAGATTTGAGTGCATTCTAATAATTTCTTCAATTGCATTTTTTGAAACTCGTTTAATTGATTTCAAATCATTTTCATTTGCTTGCATTTTTTTTCTAATTGCCTGATCCACTAGATCGGATTTGTTTTGAAAAAAAGTATAAAGCGTTTTTTTACTGATTGACATTTCTTTTGATACATCATCCATTGTAACAGCCCTGAGGCCGAAGCGCTGAAATAGCCAAAGAGCTTTTTCACAAATTGATGAGCATGAACTTTTAGTCAATTAAAATGAAATTAAATTTTAGGAACGCAAATATACTATGGAAACGTTTTATGAAAAAAATGTTTCTTACTTTTATTAAGTAATTTTTCTAAAGCATTAAAATGACATGAATATATTTTTAATAGAATTGTCAATTCAGATTAATCTAGATTTTATGATAAATTATCTAGTGAATTTTACTCATTTTTGTAAAAGAATTCAAATCTATCATCTATCATGCCAAAAACTTCAATCTCTCAAATTTTAAATTCTCAACAAGTTGGAGAGATCGTATCTCTTGAGGGCTGGGTTCGAACTTTTCGATCAAAGAGATTTATCGCTTTGAATGATGGTTCATGCCAGTCTTCTATTCAATGCGTTGTTGAATATGCAGATTTTGAAGAAGAGTTTCTAAAAAGAATTACAACTGGTAGCTGTATTTCGCTTACTGGTAATATCGTAGCAAGCAAAGGCCAGGGACAGTCAATAGAGGTTGAGGTAAAAGAACTAAATGTTTTGGGAGATTGCTCTTCGGATTTATACCCAATACAACCCAAGCGGCATTCTCTTGAATTTTTGCGAGAAAAAGCGCACTTGCGTTTGCGTACAAATACTTTTTCAGCTGTTATGAGAATAAGGCACACCACATCATTTGCAGTCCACGAATTTTTTAATGAAAAAGGGTTTTTTAATTTACATACTCCAATAATTACTTCAAGTGATGCTGAAGGGGCAGGGGAGCTTTTCAAGGTAACAACTTTACCATTAGAAAATGTTCCTAAAGATGACTCAGGTGATGTAAATTTTGATTCTGATTTCTTTGGAAAATCAACTAATTTAACTGTAAGCGGCCAGCTTGAAGGGGAATTAGGTGCTTTGGCGTTAGGAAAGGTGTATACATTTGGACCAACTTTTCGTGCGGAAAACTCGAATACCACAAGACATCTCTCGGAATTTTGGATGATTGAACCAGAAATGGCATTCCATGATTTAAATGACAACATGGATCTTGCGCAAGATTTATGTAAGTTCATTATCGATCAAGTTTTAAAAAAATCAAAAGAGGATTTAAATTTCTTAGATGACCGCTTAGCACAAGAGGAAAAAAATAAACCCAAAGAGCAGCGAAACAGTATGGGTTTAATCGAAAAATTAAAGTTTGTAAGTCACAATAATTTTATTCGATGCAGTTATTCTGAGGCCATAGAGATTCTTATGAAAAGTAAACCTAATAAAAAAGGTAAGTTTAAATTTCCTATTTCTAAATGGGGTGTGGATTTGCAGAGCGAACATGAAAGATTTTTAGTCGAAAAGCATTTCAAAAGCCCTGTAATTCTGTTTGATTACCCAGCAAATATAAAGGCCTTTTATATGCGCTTAAATGATGATGGCAAAACGGTAAGGGCTATGGATGTCTTATTCCCAGGTATTGGAGAAATTGCTGGAGGGAGCCAGAGAGAAGAGCGTTACGATATTCTTGTTGAAAAAATGAAAGCTGTAGGTATTAATCCTGACCACCTAGATTGGTATTTAGATACACGAAAATTTGGAAGCTGTATTCATTCTGGATTCGGACTTGGTTTTGAAAGGATGGTTCAATTTGTTACAGGAATGTCGAATATCCGTGATGTAATTCCTTTTCCCAGGACGCCGGGTAACGCAGATTTTTGATTCGGAAAAATGTTAAAACAAACACTCAGTCAAAAGCTTCAACAAAAGCTATCTCCGCAGCAAATTCAGCTTATGAAGCTAATACAGCTTCCAACGCAATCTTTGGAGGATAGGATTCAAGAAGAGCTTGAAATCAACCCCGCGCTCGAGGAAGGTTCAGAAAAAGAGGGAAATAATGAGTTAGAGAATGAATGGGAACAGGAGTTAGATAAAGAAAATGAAACTGTAGAATATGATCCTATGGATGATTATATTTCAGATGATGAAACTCCAGATTATAAGCTTCAAGCAAATAATTTCTCCTCAGATGATGAATTATATTCTTTGCCCGTTGTTATTTCCAAAGATTTATCAGATGTTCTTTATGATCAGTTAGCGATGCGATCTATTAGCCCAAAAAAAGAGGCTCTTTGTAAATACCTAATTGGTACTATTGAGAATGATGGTTACTTAAGGCGTGAACCAATAGATGTTATCGATGACCTTGCTTTTGGTTTAGGAATATCGGTTGAAGAGCCAGAGCTTTTAGAAGCTTTGAGTATAATTCAGTCGATGGATCCTCCAGGTGTTGGAGCAAGGGATCTGAGAGAATGTTTATTAATCCAAATTGATCGTAAGCCCCAAGCAGACCAAAGAGATTTGATAAAAAAAATTGTATCAGATTTTTTTGAGGAACTTTCAAAAAGACATTTTGATAAATTAAAAGCCTCGCTAAATGTTGACGAAAAAGATTTGAAAAATGCGATTTTTGAAATTAGTAGACTTAGTCCAAAACCCGGAAATAACGTTTCTCTGAGTGGGCAGAATTTTCAAACAATTGTCCCAGATTACACTATTCAAATTCTCGATGGAAAGTTAGAACTCCAATTGAATGGAAGAAATGCTCCAGAATTAACTCTTTCAAGAGAATATAAAGATATGCTCAGTCATTATAAGAGTTCAAAATCTTTCAGATCAGAAAAGGAAAAAGAGGCATTCGTTTTCGTAAAACAAAAATTAGAAGCTGCAAAATGGTTTGTTGATGCTATTAAGCAACGACAACAAACATTAATTCTTACGATGTCATCGATAATGAAATTTCAAGAAGAGTACTTTCTATCTGGAGATGAAAAAAATCTAAAGCCGATGATCTTAAAAGATATTGCAGAGGATATAGATATGGATATTTCAACTGTATCTCGAGTGGCTAGTAATAAATATGTGCAAACTCCTTTTGGAACATTTTTGATAAAAAAGTTCTTTTCGGAATCAATGCTAAACGCTGAAGGCGAAGAGGTTTCAACGCGTGAAATAAAGAAAATTTTAGAGGAGAGCATTCGTGATGAAGATAAACGCAGTCCTTTGACAGATGAGTCATTGGCCCGCCTATTAAAAGAAAAAGGTTATCCAATTGCAAGGCGAACTATTGCTAAGTACAGAGAACAGTTAAATATTCCAGTGGCGCGATTACGAAAAACTCTTTGATTGCAGCGAACGCTCATTCGCAGAGTACATTTCTTTGATTTATATGACAACTTCATTTACTTTCTATTATTTTCGTGAAAAGATTTACAGATTATGAAAAAATTTATTCTCATTCTTCTTCTTGGAGTATTTCTCACTCCGATTGAGTCAGAGGCTACCCACATTTTAGGGGGAGATATTCAATATAAGTATGTTGGTGACTCAACAGGTGTAGCAGGTCAATACAGAATTAAAGTTGTTATATACAGAGAACAAACCGGAGTAGGTTTAGGAGGCACTGCCAATGTTACTGTCCAATCCACTCAGTGTAATTTTAATACCAACGTTACATGTACATTGTCTCAACCGGAATTTAGTGCAGCTTCATTAGGTGCTTACGATTGCATTCCTCAAGGGGCAACTGGATCGTATTTCAGCCCAATGGTCAATATTTATATTGGTTATGTCACTTTAACTCAGACATGTAACGATTATAAAATGTACTGGCAATCTTGTTGTCGTCCAGGAGGAATTACGGCCATTACAAATTCTGGAGGAGTTGGGTTCTACTTTGAGGCTGAATTGAATAACACTCAAGGTTATAATTCATCACCGACTTTTGTGTCGATTCCAATAAGCTATATCTGTACTGGGGGGTACATAAATTATCTTCAGAATGCATATGAAAAGGATAATGATTCCATTCAATATGAATTAGTCCCTGCACGTGAATTTGCTTTTGCCCTTGGCGGTGGGAACTCAGTACCATATGCAGCAGGATTCACGTATACAAATCCAATTCATACGGACCCGTTGAGTCCATTTGCTTTGAACTCTCAAACTGGCAATATAACCTTCATGGCCAATACTCAAGAAACTTCAGTTATTGCATTGCGGGTAAATGAATATCGATTTGATAGTACATACGGGTTCTGGGAAAAAGTAGGCTCTTCAAACCGGGAAATTCAGGTCTCAGTTGCCACAGCCTGTAACGCCATAGTGAATGCTGGAGTTAAATTAGATCAAAATGCTCCTGGTGTATCTCTGCGTCCTGATGGCAAACAACAGGTGGACTATAACTGCCTGGACTCGAATGTTATGCTTTATTTTACTCTACCGGTTGAATGTGTATCAATATCTCCGGATGGTTCAGATTTCCGTTTGACAGCTCCTAATGGCCAACCTATTCCGATAGATGAATTGGTTCCTTTTTGCAATGTTAACGGTGAAACGGATTCAATAAATGTTAAGCTCTTTGCTCCTTTATCAATGAATGGAGAATATTTTCTTTACTCGAAAGTAGGTAATGATGGAAATACACTTTTAAATAAGTGCGGGAAGGATATGAATGAGTTTGATACAATAGTCCTTTTAGTAGATGATTGTATAAACTTAGATTTAAGGTTATCAAATGTAACAATTGACGAAGACGAGCGCCCTCACATATATTGGGACATAGACCCATCAACATTCCCCTCTTACTTGTTTAATAATTTCCGAATCTGGAGATCAGATGATAATGGAGCAACGTATAACCAAATCACTTCGTTATCTGATTCTACAATTCGTGATTGGGAAGATAATACCATTGGGGGAGCGAGCGTTGATGCACAAAGCCATAGGTATTATGTCGAAGCAATAATTAATGGATTGCCGCAGCCGCCCTCGAATGTAGTTCACAGTATATGGTTACGAGGAGACCTTACTGACCCCTTGAGCATGCCAGTCGTTTGGAATAGTTATAACGGTTGGGATAACCCAGAATACACTGTTCAATTTGGGAAGGGCATACCTGGTGTGCCAGGAGAATATATATGGGAAGATTATAAAGTTACTAGCGATACTTCTCTAGTCGTAGAGAGCCCTTATGGTAATGACCCGGGTCAGTTTTCAATACGAACCAGGACTCATGTTACAGATTCCAATAATGTATACTATTTGAGGGATACAGCATACTCTAATTGGATTGAATATGGGACGCCGGTTCCCCCAATTCCACCTCTAGACAGTATCGTAATTCCAAACGTTCTCACTGCAAATAATGACGGCGTCAATGATGATTTTGTTATTCAAGGTCTTATGAGTTATCAAACAAGACGAGAATTGACAATTATGAATCGATTTGGACGTGTCGTTTATAAAAATTTGGCCTACGACAATGCAAATCCCTGGACAGGAAGAGATAATAGTGGCACGAAGTTATCGGATGGTGTTTATTATTATGTTCTTAGGGTCGCTGATAATGCGAATGCTTATGATGAAGACTTTACTGGTGATGTTACATTATTGACCCAATAGTTAAATAAAATGTTTTTGATTAAAGGCCGCCCTGAAAATTCAAGGCGGCCTTTATTTTTGAGGTAATGCAAAACGAGGATCGTCAGAAAAAAATTAAAGTTATTTTAAAAACTCTCCCCGAGAAGCCGGGAGTTTATAAACATATAGATTCTGAAGGTCAAATTCTATACGTTGGAAAGGCAAAAAATTTAAAGAAACGTGTTAGTAGTTATTTCTCAAAAAAGCACTCTGAGGAAAGGCTTCGTATGCTTGTGCGAAGAGTTTCAAATATTGAAGTCATAGTGACAAATACTGAATTCGATGCATTATTGCTTGAAAACACCTTGATAAAAAAAATTCAACCATGGTATAATATTAATCTTAAAGACGGTAAAACATATCCGTGGATATGCATAAAAAAGGAAAGATTCCCAAGGGTCTTTAGTACTCGAACCAGAATTGATGATGGATCTGAATATTATGGCCCTTATCCTTCTGGGCGTATGCTACGAACCTTGATTGATTTAATTCAGCAGCTTTACACTTTTAGAACATGTTCTTTATCTCTGTCTTCATCGGCAGTATCATCAAAAAAATATAAAGTCTGTTTAGAGTACCACTTAGGTAATTGCTTCGGCCCTTGTGAAGATCGTCAAACCGAATTATCATATAAACAAGACATCAAATCTGTTAGGAGCCTGCTCAAAGGCGAGTTAACACTTATTAGAAAAAAACTTCATGGTGAAATGATGTCATATTCAGCTCAAAATAAATTTGAACTGGCTCAACAGGCCAAAGACAAACTGGAGCATTTGAAGAACTATCAATCTAAAAGTGCTGTTTTAAATCCTTCATTTGGGGAAGTTGATTTATACTCTGTTATTGATGACGCTGAATATGGGTATATTAATTTCATGATGATAAGAGAGGGTTCCTTGGTTCAATCTTTTACGTTAGAGCTAAAGAAAAAAATGCAGGAGAGAGCAGAACAATTGCTTGAATTAGCGATTCCAGAAATCCGGATTATGTTTGATTCTAATTCAAAAGTCATTTTACTTTCTCACCATGTGGACTATGAACTGCCTGGTGTAAAATTTCAGGTGCCAATTCGTGGAGATAAGGTTTCTGCAATTCAAATGAGTATTAGAAATGCGAAAGCTTACAGAATAGAAAGATTGAAGAACATTCAAATTGTAGACCCAGATCGTCACATAAACCGTATCATGTCTCAAATGAAACAAGATCTTCGAATGCCAGTTGAACCCAGGCATATCGAGTGTTTTGATAATTCTAATATACAAGGGAAAATACCTGTGAGCGCTTGTGTGGTTTTTCGAAACGGAAAGCCATCAAAAGGTGAATACCGACATTTTAATATTAAAACAGTCACTGGGGCAAATGACTATGCATCTATGGAAGAAGTTATATTTCGAAGATATAAGCGAATAATTGAGGAGAAAAAGGATCTACCTCATTTAATCTTAATTGACGGTGGTAAAGGTCAACTAAGCTCTGCTATAAAAGGTCTTAAAAAATTGGGATTAGAAAGTAAGATAACAACACTTGGAATTGCTAAGCGTTTGGAAGAATTATTCTTTCCGAACGATTCAATCCCTTTGTATTTGGATAAGCGGTCGGAGTCTTTAAAAATATTACAGCAAGCAAGGAATGAGGCTCATCGATTCGGCATCACTTTTCACAGAAAAAAGAGAAATAAGTCAAGTGTAAGCTCAAAATTAGATGGTATTAATGGTATCGGCCCAGCTACTCAAGATATTTTATTAAAATCTTACAGGTCTTTAGCGCGATTAAAAAAATCTGATTTTAATTCTATTGAGTCTTTGATCGGAACCGCAAAAGCGAAATTAATTTGGTCTTGGATTCAGAAAGAAGCCGTTAAATGAAAATATTAAGCAGGGTAAATTACTTAATTTGACCATCTTCAAGGTTAATAATTCTTCTTGCTCGTTCAATAACTCGCTGATCATGTGTTGAGAAAATAAACGTAGTGCCCTCTTTGATATTAAGTTCAGCCATTATATCTAAGAGTGTTTCTGTAGACTTAGAGTCCAAGTTCGCCGTGGGCTCATCAGCTAAAATAAATTGTGGTCGACTTGCAAGAGCCCTTGCTACTGCAACTCTTTGCTGTTGCCCACCAGAAAGCTGGTTAGGCCGACTATGGGCTTTATCTTCTAATCCTACTGCCTTTAGAAGCTCCATCGCTCGTTCATTCCGAACTCTTTTTTCTACCCCTTGAAGCTCCAAAATGAAAGCTGTGTTTTCTATCGCCGAAAGTACAGGAATCAAATTATATGCTTGAAATACAAATCCAATATTTTTTAAACGAAAGTCTATTAGGGCTTTGTCTCTTATTGAAGTAATTTCCGTATTATCGATCCATATTTTCCCTGAGGTGGGTTTATCTAAACCGCCAATGGCATTTAATAATGTTGTTTTGCCACAGCCTGAGGGTCCAACTATTGAGCTAAATTCTCCGGCTTTAAAGTCTAAGCTTACGCCATTTATGGCAATGACTTCTCCAGCTTGGGATTCATATATTTTATTTAAATTTTCTAAACGAATAAGTGACATATCAAACAATATTTAAAGAACTCTCATGCTCTCAATTGGATTTAGTTTTAGTGCTTTTCTAGCTGGATATAGTGCAGACAAAAATGATAAAATCAAAACTAGCCCTACAATAGGTAAATAATATTCTGGAACAACAGAAGGGTAGATGGTAGACTCCAGCCCCATTTGTTCAAAGCCTTGTTCAACTGACTTAAGGGTGATGCCAGTTTTAGAGGTAACTAAAAGAGAAATATGCCCTAAAAAAAGCCCAAAAGGGAGCCCTACAAAACTCAATAAAATGGTTTCTATGATAATAAGGTTAAATATTTTTTTCTTATTCATTCCAATAGCCATCAGCATACCCAACTCTCTCGTCCTTTCCAAAACAGCCATGAGCATGGTATTCAAAATTCCAAAAGACATAGCTAGTAAAATAATCATCATAAAAAGAAGTAAACTTTGAGACAGTATAGCATCAGCCACCCCTAAATCAGGACTAACCTCTTTCCATGTCCGAAATACTATTGATTGAGATTCGACGTTTCGATTTTTCAAAAAGCTTGTCTCAAGAGCATTGTTTACTTTTTCAATCTCATAAGGATTCTTCACCCTGTAATTGATTTCATGAGCTATAATTTGACTCTTATTAGATAGCTTAATTGAATCTATCAATCCCATTTGAAACGAAATAGTTTTTGAAGGAACGTAGATTATGGATTCTTCAATCATACTTGATGCTCCATTATAGATGCCAACTAGCCAAAATAATGCACTTCGCACATCTCCGTTTATGTCTTGGAAAGTCAAAACCACCCTATCATCGATATCAATTTCAAGTTTTCGCGCCAAAGCTTCACCCAAAACGACTTCATCTCCAACTTGTCTTTTAAAAAATACGCCACTCGAAATATTTTGTACTGATTTGAAAACTCTTTTTTCGTTGTTTGGGTTAACACCATATGCTATTACAGGAGCAGACCCAGATCCTCCTTGAATCATCGAATTGCATATAACTCTTGATGAAAAAGTTGTAATATTTGAATCTGAAAGAAGTAGTTTTTCTATGGGTTTCAGGTCAGTAATAGTTGAAAACACTTCTTGATCTTCGAGAAAATATCTTGAGCAGATACGCCCATGTCCAATATTATCATCTAAGATGCTAATAGTACGTTGATCATTTAATCCGTTTGCCCAGCCCATCATAAAAATTCCTGACCAGACCCCTAGTGACATCGCTCCAATTACTACCAATGAGCGCCATGGAGTCCTCCATATATTTCTCCAAGCTATAATTATTATTTTCATCGGTTTATTGCTGAAGATTTATAAACTGTTAATACTGGCCATAAACTGACTAAAAGAACTATACAAATTACTATTGCTGTGTGGGTAAAAGTTATAGACCAATCTAATGATGGTGGCAGTATTGGTTCCCAACCCATATTTTCCATGGCTAATGCCGCATCACCAATCAATCGCGGTGGGTTTAAGTGCAAGTAATAAGCTAAGCTTCTACCTAAAATAATCCCGACAATAGAACCAAAAACACCAACAAAGAAAGCCTCTATTAATACCATTTTCGCAAGTATACTTCTTTTGACACCCAAAGCAATCTGCATAGTAAATTCTCTTCGGCGCTCACTTGCAAGCATAATCATAGTACCCAAAAGGCCAAATGAAATCACAGTATATAAAATAAAAAGTACTATTACTCCACCTGCAGAATCTGCTTGAATTAGTTGTTTAAGCTCAGGCATTCGTTCTTCCCATGAACTCCAGCTGGCACCTTCTAGCTTGAGCTCTGAAGACAATTGTGAACTTAAGCTAAGAGATTTTTCTTTTTCATAAGGTGTGATTAAAACCGACCCCCACATGCCATAGGCTCCGCTGAACTCTTGAGCATCTTTGAATTTCAGAACTGCTGCTCTTTTTTCCAGTTCAGGATTCCCAAGAGCTAAAGTTCCTGCAACAATTAGTAGGTCATTCGCCATACTCCCTTGATAACCTTGCCCCAAACCAACAATTGTATCACCAATATCGACATTTAACCCCTCCGCTAATCTTTTTCCAAGCCATACGGGCATATTTTTTTTTAAGTTGGGATTAAAATTTCCTGATCTTAATCGATTTTTCCAAAATGCAGTGTCCTCTTGTTCAAAGTCAACACCCATCCATCGGGCAACAGAGCTTTCTTTTTCAGAGCTAAGTAGAGCGAACCCACTGAGCCTTGGCCGGACACTTTTGATTCTGTTGTCATTTTCAAGAGTTTTCTTCCATCGAGGATTCTCGGGGATGGCCAAATCTATATTTTGAGCAGGCCAATAAGCACTATCAGAGACTTGGATATATCCGGAAATTCCTCCAACAAGGGTGTCAACCATATGCTCGTAGATGCCCAATTGAAAAGACCTTAATGAGATCGCAAAAAAAAGTGCAAAGGCTACCGCAGATCCAGTAATTGCACTGCGTCTTCTATTCCTTCCTAGATTTCTCCAAGCCATTGTTAAGGATAAACTCATGGCCCTAGGTTTTTCATTGTTGATTCTGTGAAAAAGGTTTGCTTTAAGTCGGGTCTCTTTTTCCAAGTTAAAATTTTTAATTCTGTATTTTGCATTCCTTTTTTGGCGCTAAACTTTAGGGAAACAGGTAGTTGAATTCCATCAATAATCTTGTATTCCAGAAAATCTATCTGCTGAATCAAAGCTCCTTTTTTATTGTAAACTTCTAGACGGCTTATAGTTCCATTTTCTTTATTTATGAATGCATCAATGTGATCGTGAGCGACAGCAGTTTCAGGTAAAGGAACGCAGCGAATAAAATGACAAGATTCGTTATTCACATCAACAGGCAATTTTAATTCGTGATTAAAGTCTTTAGATAATGAGGCCGCACCTAAGATGTTATCAAACTGTGCATCAGTTCCCATCCAACCTTGAGCAAGCATTGAGGAAGGCAGTTTGATAATTCGATCTGTTTTTGGCGAATATGTAAAAAGTTTTTTTCCAGCTTTCATATACACCATTCCAGAATCTCTTTTTGGAGATGATATTTCAACAATGGAGTAGTTGTTATTCAAGCTCCAATTTCGAAGTTTTATTTTCCTTGAATAGCGTGGCCTTTCCGAGATGATTTCAAATTCGGAATAGGACGGTATTTGCTGACTTACTTTTTCCGCTTTTTGTAAAATACTTAAGGGATCTTGTCCGTTTAAAGAAAGGATGGACAATATAAAAGTGAAAAAAAAGACAATTCTGAAAAACATGAATGACAATAATAGATATATAAAACTACTACAAGATCCAAGTATTAAAATATCCATAAAAATTCATAAACAATCTATTTTTATTTCTCTAATTTCCCTATCAAGTTTTTCGTTTGAAGATATTCGGCGTTAACTTTGAGGACGCAAAAAAAGTTTAAAATTTTATCAAATAAATTATGTATCCAGAAGATTTAATAGAACCTATGCGAAAAGAACTCACTAATGCTGGGTTTCAGGAAATACGCGAATCAGGACCAATGGAAGAAGCAATTGCTGATAGTAAAGGGACAACTCTAGTGGTTATTAATTCTGTTTGTGGATGTGCCGCTGCTGCTGCCAGGCCAGGGGTGCTAATGGCGATTGATAAGTCTCAAGATAAACCCGATCATTTGGTAACTGCATTTGCTGGTAATGACAAAGCTTCTGTAGATAAGGCTCGTGATCTAATGCTCCCATTTCCTCCGTCTTCTCCATGTATGGCGTTATTTAAGGATGGAGAATTAGTACATATGCTGGAGAGGCACCATATTGAGGGAAGGCCTGCTGAAATGATCTCAGAAAATTTGATAACAGCTTTCGCTGAGCATTGTTAATAAATCCTTTTTGACTTAAAAGTTTTACCTGAATATTTATTCTGAAAAAGAATAATATGGTGACAAGAGACTTATGGTAAAATTTACTATAGTGTAAATTATACACTCTCATTATTTAGATTTAAATTTATCACATTAATTTCTATATGATGAACTGGAAACATACTATTGGTGCAGCGATATTTTTTTGTTTTTCGAGCACTTCAATTATTGCTCAAAATATAATTTCAGGAACGGTTTCAAATTATTTATCAGGGGAATCTATTCCTTCCGTTTCAGTAAAAGAAAAAGGCACGAAAAATGCTACAATTACAAACTTTGATGGAAAGTATTCGATTGAAGTTCCTGAAAATGCGGTTATAGTTTTTTCTTCTCTAGGCTTTGAAACTCAAGAGAAAAGGTTTAGTGAAAGCGTATTAAATATTTCTTTGAGCCCATCATCAAATGAATTAGATGAAATCGTAGTTGTTGGATATGGCTCTCAAAATATAAAAGACCTAACAGGTTCATTGGTTTCAGTAAAATCAAAATCTTTTCAGAAAGGCGCCTTTTCCACTCCTGAGGCATTGGTTGTAGGTAAAACTCCCGGCGTCCGAATTACTTCAAATAGTGGTATGCCCGGAGCAGGGAGTAGAATTAGAATAAGAGGTGGATCCTCATTAAACGCAAGTAATGATCCCTTGATCGTTATTGATGGACTTCCTTCTGATGGTTTGGGCTTACTC
>CESF01134346.1_pt1 | contig 21098 bp, 19 predicted proteins | sample 356331 | NCBI WGS metagenome assembly CESF01 (sample SAMEA2621779, study PRJEB7988) | marine metagenome | biome: marine biome (ENVO:00000447); feature: surface water layer (ENVO:00002042); material: "saline water (ENVO:00002010), including plankton (ENVO:xxxxxxxx)" | depth 5 m
TAACTTTTAATTTAGATTTTGCTTTTCTACCTATCGGTGATAACTTCACAATGGGTATAGAAGATGCTGTGAAATCATCTAAGTTAATAGACTGTAAAAAAATTATAGGTATGAATTTTGATACTTTCCCTCCCATTGAAATTAATCACAAATATGCTTATGATCAATTTTCTAGTGCCGGACTCAACCTCATTTTACCCTTAATCAATCAAACTTTCGAACTTTAAAAAAATAATATATGTCAAAAACCATTTGTGTAGCCAATCAAAAAGGTGGAGTAGGAAAGACAACCACCGCTATCAACTTAGCATACAGTCTCTCAGTTCTCGAGAATCGTGTCTTATTAATTGATGCTGACCCACAAGCAAATTCAACCTCTCATTTAGGGTTTGATCCTAAAAATATTCGTCTTGGACTGTATGAGTTAATGGTTCAAGATCTAAACCCTACGGATGCTATTTTAGATACCAAGTATGATTATTTGAAAATCCTTCCAGCGAATATAGATTTAGTTGGTGCTGAAATAGAAATGATCGATTTACCAAATCGTGAACGGATTTTAAATAGACTTTTAGACAAAGTAAAAGACAGTTATGATTTTATAATTATTGATTGTTCTCCCTCGCTTGGATTAATCACTACCAATGCATTAGGAGCCTCAGATTCTGTTCTCATACCTGTTCAGTGTGAATACTTTGCTTTAGAAGGTTTGGGTAAGCTTTTAAATACAATTAAGATCGTTCAACGTAGTATTAATACCAAACTTGAGATTGAAGGACTAGTATTGACGATGTATGACTCTAGATTAAGATTAAGTAATCAGGTTGTTGAGGAAGTAAAGTTACATTTTCAGCAATTAGTTTTTGATACAATTATCAAAAGAAATACAACTTTAAGTGAAGCACCTAGTTTTGGTTTACCTGTTCTTGAACATGATGCTACAGCAACAGGAAGTGTTGGCTACTTAAATTTAGCTCGTGAATTACTCCAAAAAAATGGACTTACTAAAATTAGTGAAGAAGAAAGGATAATTCAATAAATGAGTAAAAAAGCATTAGGTAGGGGTTTAAGTGCGTTATTAGAAAATGCAGACACTGACATTACGAGCATTGAACCAAAGGCTTTACATAGTATAGCAGAAATTAAGATAAATCAGATTATTGCTAATCCTTTCCAACCTCGTATTGAGTTTGTTGAGGAAGCTTTAAATGAACTAGCTGAATCAATCAAAGTCCATGGCATTATTCAGCCTATTACTGTCAGAAAGGTTGGTTATGAAAAATATGAAATTATTAGTGGTGAGAGAAGAACACGTGCTTCTATTTTAGCTCAAAGATCACATATTCCAGCATACATCCGATTGGCAGATGACCAACAAATGTTAGAGATGGCATTAATTGAGAACATTCAACGTGAAAATCTTAATGCCATTGAGGTTGCTTTATCATATCAACGATTGCTTGAAGAATGTGGTCTTAAACAAGATGAACTTGGTGAGCGTGTTGGTAAAAAGCGGAGTACGGTAAACAACTATTTAAGGTTATTGAAACTTCCTGATGAGATTCAGTTAGCAATCAAAGAGGGACTCATTATGATGGGACATGCAAGAGCTCTGGTAAATGTTAAAAATACCGAACGCCAGCTTCAAATTTTTAAATCTGCAGTAAATAGCAGCTTATCAGTAAGGCAAGTTGAAGAAATGGCAAAAGAAGAAAGGGAAAATCTTGGAGGAACTTATACAAAATCCTCAGATCGATTTTTTGATTTTACAAACTATCTTGCTCAACGAGAAAGAATTTCAAAACATCTGAACACTTCGATTAAATTTAAGTCGCGGTCAAATAACAATGGTTCCATTATTATTAACTTTTCATCCAAAGAAGAGTTAGAAGCTATACTCAATAAGTTGGTTTAAGTAAATTTGTGAAATATGAGATTCGTATTCTCTGTACTGTTTCTTCTTAACTTATCATTCCATATGTTTGCTCAGCAACCTTATTCTGATGAGTATAAGTTATCTGTTGATAGTTCTAAATCTACTCGTAATTCAAAAGGAATAAAATCCTGGGATAATCCAAGAAAAGCTACCTTTCTTGCACTGTTAATTCCTGGTGCTGGTCAAATTTATAATAAAAGTTATTTGAAGGCTGGAATAGTATATGGTGGTTTTGTTGGTCTTGCATACATGTATGACTATAATAAAGACAGTCTTTCCAAGTATCAAACAATATATGCAGCAAAAATAGATGGTGATACAAATACCATTGATTTATATCCCAATCGTTCAGAAGCTGCAGTTAAAAGTGATCGTGATTTTCACAGAAAATATAGAGATTTATCACTTATAGGATTTGTTGTTTTATATGCGTTACAGGCTATTGATGCTAATGTTGATGCACATCTTAAGGAGTTTAATCTTAATGAGGATTTGAGTTTAAAATTAATTCCTAACGTCTATGCTAGAAGACCAGGGCTAGGAATGTATAATGGATTCACACTTCAATATAACTTTTAGAATTTAGCTTAAATTCGTAGACAATTAAGACAATTACAATTATGAAAAACATATCAGTCATAGGTTCAGGTACAATGGGCAATGGAATAGCTCACGTTTTTGCACAAAATGGTTATTTAGTTTCATTAGTGGATATCAATGAAAATGCACTTGAAAAGGCTTTGATTACCATTTCTAAGAACTTGGATCGTATGATAGCTAAAGAAAAAATTACAGCATCAGTCAAGGAAGATACCCTAAATAATATCCAAACGTTTTCTTCCTTGGAATTAGGTGTTAAGCATGCTGATCTTGTTGTAGAGGCGGCCACAGAAAATAAGGAATTAAAATTTAAAATATTTAAAGACATGGATGTACATGCTCCAAAGCAATGTATTCTTGCTTCCAACACTTCATCGATAAGTATTACTGAGCTTGCGTCTCAAACTCAACGTCCTGATAAAGTTATTGGAATGCACTTTATGAATCCTGTTCCTGTAATGAAGTTGGTTGAAATTATTAATGGATACAGTACATCAAATCAGGTGACTACTTCTGTGGAAGATTTATCTAAATCAATTGGTAAAATTCCAGCAATGGCCAATGACTATCCAGGTTTCATAGCTAATCGAATTTTGATGCCAATGATTAACGAAGCTATTTGGACCTTACACGAAGGGGTAGGGGATGTTCAAAATATTGATACTGTTATGAAATTAGGTATGGCTCATCCTATGGGGCCGCTTCAACTTGCAGACTTTATAGGTTTAGATGTTTGTCTAGCAATTCTAGAAGTTTTGTATGATGGTTTTGGAAATCCAAAATATGCAGCATGTCCACTATTGGTAAATATGGTTAATGCAGGAAAAATGGGAGTGAAATCCGGTGAAGGATTCTATTCATGGACACATGGTACAAAAGAGCTGGTTGTAAGTAGTAGTTTTATATCTTCTTAACATTAATTGCATTAAGACCTTTCATACCTTTTTCTAGTTGAAAGGATACCTTATTTCCCTCATCAACATCTTCAGTAAGACCCTTATAGTGAACAAAATAACTGTCGCCTGAACCTGATTCTTTTATAAAACCAAATCCTTTGTCAGTGTTAAAGAAATCAATTTTACCTTCACGAACTGCATCCATATCAAAAGCCTCTTGTTTTGGAACACTCGTTATGATGTCTTCTAGTTCAAATTCTACTTTTTTGTCAGGATCTGGTGGGGAATCTGAAATATTGCCATTTTCGTCAATGTAAGCCATCATATTATCTAAACCACCCCCTTTAGATGCTGCTTTTCGTTCAGCTCTTTTTTCTTGTTTCTCTTTACGTTTTTTTAAACGTTTTTTCTCTTTCTCTTTTTTACTGTAAGTTTCTTGTGACTTGGACATTAATTTATTAGGTGTGTAATATTATAGTAACAAAAATAATTCATATCCTTAATCTTTTAAAAATTACAATCACTTAATTGTCCATTTTTATAGATTCTAGGTATTATTTCATTTTTGTAGATTCGTTTGTCTTTGTCTATTTGATTTAAATATATAGATACTTCTGATTAATAATTCCGCATATTTGTTGAATGAAAAACACATTTTCTTTTTTATTAATATTTTCTGTCTTTTCTGGTTGGTCTCAAGATAAGATATTAACAATTGATGATGCCATATCAGGTTATCACTTATACCCTAAAGGGTTATATGATCTTCAGTGGTTGCCAGGAGGTGAGTCTTTTTCTCAATTAAGAATTCATGAAGGAGAGTCTTTCATTGAGGTACAAGAGATTTTAATTCCAAAAGGAAGGGTTATAAAGATAACTCTAGAAGATGTTAATGGCTCATTACCGGATAGTCTTAAGTTAAAGAGATTGCCTCGTGCTCAATGGGTTTCTAAACGTGAGTTTCAATATGTTACAGGTAAACAAGTTTTTATTTATGATATTGATTTGAAAACTTCGACTATTCTTCATTTTGAACTATCAAATGATGTATCTAATCCAAATTTATTCTCTGATGCTTCGGGTTATGTAGCTCATTTAAAGAATGGTTTGGCTTATGGTGTAAAAGCAATTAATCATGCGATTACCTCAGATATTGATGGAATAGTTATTGGGAAGAGTGTGCATCGAAGCGAATTTGGAATAACAGATGGCTTATTCCCTTCACCAAAACATCGTAAATTAGCATATTATGAGATGGATGAGCGGATGGTTTCGGAGTATCCACTATATAAATTATCTGATACTCCAGCTTCAGCAAAAATGCTTAGGTATCCAACTGCGGGTTCGAAAAGTCACCATGTTGTTGTCAAAGTCAAAAATATGTATGATCATTCCGATCCAATAACTATCAAAACTACTGGAGATAAAGAGCAATATCTTACAAATATATCATGGACACCAGACGAAAAATACCTCCTAATTGCTATAGTGAATCGAGCTCAAAATCACATGTGGTTAAATAAATATGATGCGACTTCAGGTGATTTTATTGAAACGCTATTCGAAGAAACAAATGATCGATATGTCGAACCAGAACATCCAGCTAGATTTTTAACGCATGATCCATCTAAATTTCTGTGGTGGAGTGAGCGTGATGGATACAATCACTTGTATTTATATTCAGACAACGGAAAACTCATTAATCAAGTAACCAAAGGAGAATGGATTGTAACTGATTATCATGGGGAATCAGAGGATGGTAAATATCTTTTTATAACCGCTACAAAAGATAGCCCTATAGAAAGGCATCTTTATAAAGTGAGTCTTAAAAATTGTAAAATAACCAAATTAACTAGTAGTTCAGGTTATCATTCCATAGTTGCCAATCAAAATAATTCACTTTTTTTGGATGATTTTTCAAGCACCAGAAATCCCAGAGAGATTCGATTAATCAATGAAAATGGTACAGTTAGTGAAATTTTGTATAAGTCTGATAATCCGCTTATGGATTATAAACTTGGTGAAATGGAAATTGGTAAGTTAACAGGGGAAAGTGGGGATGACTTATATTATCGTATTTTTAAACCTATTGATTTTGATTCTTCTAAAAAATATCCAGTTGTAGTTTATTTATACAATGGACCACACCTTCAACTCATCAAGAATCAATGGATGGGAGGGGCTAATCTCTGGTATCAATATATGGCACAGAAGGGCTATGTAGTATTTAGTATTGATGGAAGAGGAAGTGCTAATCGAGGATTTGAATTTGAGAGTAGTATTTTTAGAAATTGTGGCGAAAACGAAATGATTGATCAATTATCTGGCGTGAATTGGTTGAAATCTCAAATGTGGGTTGATTCTAATCGTTTTGGGGTTCATGGATGGAGTTATGGAGGATATATGACTACGAGCATGATGAGCCGTCATCCAGGCGTATTTAAAGTGGGTGTAGCTGGTGGCCCAGTTATTGATTGGTCACTTTACGAGGTAATGTATACAGAAAGATATATGGACACTCCGGAAGAAAACCCAGAGGGATATGATAAAACAAATTTAAAAAATCATTTGGATAGTTTGCAAGGAAAATTACTAATGATTCATGGTGGTTTAGATGATGTGGTCTTATGGCAACACAGCTTACAATATCTTGAATCAGCGATTAAAAAGGGAGTTCAATTAGATTATTTTGTGTATCCTCATCACAAGCATAATGTAAGAGGAAGAGATCGGGTACATCTATATGAAAAGGTGAGTAATTATTTTTTTAACCACTTGTAATAGTTAAGTAGTTACTCCAAATTAATAATTTCTTCAATCATTTTTTCTGCTTCTTGAGTTAGATGATTTACCAACGTTGTTGCATTAGAATATTCTTTACTTAACTTCACATATTCGCTTTGGTTTGTACCTTCAATTGTATTGAGTTGTTCTTCTAGTGCTTTAAGATGAACCTGAGCGTTTTCTAATTGTTCTTCTTTTTTGTCTAATTTTTTTTGCAACTTTTTGAGTTTATCATCTTTTTTATCTTTTTGTTTCCATGAATCTTTGGAATTTTTTTTATTTAATTTTTGAGTCTTTTTTTTATTAATGGTTGATTCGATTGATTTTTGAGATTGATGGATTTTATATAAATACTCAGTATAATCACCTGGATATTCCTTTACATCTTTATCTTCAATCCACCATACTTTATTGGCTAATTTCTCGATAAAATAACGATTATGAGATACAAAAATAAGGGTTCCTTCATATCGCTTAAGAGCTTCAATTATAATTTCTATCGAATCAATATCTAAATGGTTGGTTGGCTCGTCTAAAAGAAGGAAATTAGCCTCTGAAACCAGTGTTTTAGCAAGTGATACTCGTGCTTTTTCTCCGCCACTAAGTACTTTTATTTTCTTAAATACATCATCTCCACCAAATAAAAAACATCCCAACATATTACGTAATTCCATTTCTGTTTTATGTGGGGCATCGTATTGTAATTCCTCTAAAATTTCGTAATCTAGGTGTAAACTTTCTAGTTGATGTTGAGCATAAAAGGATGATATTACTTGATGACCTTCTTTTCGATGGCCTTTAAAGTTAATTTCATTAGCTATAATATTTAAAAACGTAGATTTCCCAGTTCCGTTAGCACCAATAAGTGCAATTTTATCTCCACGAACAATTTCTCGATTTACTCCATCAAAAAGTGTTTGGTTATTGAATCCTTGCTGAATCTCACTTAGGTTCATAACTACTTTTCCGCTGGGATTACTGACCTTGAAATCAATTTTTAAATTTGATTTATCTTCATCAATTTCAACAATTCGTTCGATCTTATCTACCATTTTAATTCTAGATTGAACAGCTTTTGCTTTACTGGCTTTTGCTTTAAATCGATTGATGAATTTTTCTTGTTCTTTAATGTATTGATTTTGATTTGCCGCTTGTCTACTTATTAAGTCGTCTCGTTCAACTTTGGCCTTAAGGTAGAAATCATAATTACCATCCCACAAATACAGCTTTTGATTGCTTAATTCAGCAGTTTTATTGATCATTTTATTTAAAAATTCTCTATCATGAGAAACAATGATTACACTGCCTGGATAATTACTTAAATATCCTTCAAGCCACTCAATACTGGGTAAATCCAAGTGGTTAGTGGGCTCATCCATCAACATAATGTCAGGTTCTTCCAATAACATCTTAGCTAAAACTACACGCATTCGCCATCCACCACTGAATTCTTTCATTGGACGATCTAGATCAAGAGTTTTAAAACCTAAGCCTTCTAGTATCTCTGCAGTTTTAGTATCAATATTATAACCATCTAGAGCATCAAATTCTTCTTGGTAGTCAGCCATTTTTTGAATATTTTCCTCACTTGGATTTGTTTCCATCAATGCATAAAGTGATTCGAGTTCACTTTGAATAAATAGTGCACGCTCAAATGCTTGTTTTGCGTGTTCCAGTATGGTTTGGTTTCCATCCTCACTAATCATATCTTGTGATAAATACCCAAGATTAATTCCCCCAGATTTGTTGATTGACCCTTCTCTTATCTCGTATTTTCCTATGATTAATTTGAGGAGAGTAGATTTACCCGCACCATTTTTACCAATTAGACCAATACGTTCTCTAGGTTTTATAAACCAATCAATTTCCTTAAATAGATAATTTCCTCCAAATTCAAATGAAACGTTTTGTATATGTAGCAATGTTAGGTCGTTTTATTATTTGTGGATAGCAATGGGTTAAAGGTCGTGTCCCATTTTTTCCTTTTTAGTAGTCAAATAACTTTTATTATGTGGATTTGGCTCGACTTGCAAAGCAACATTTTCTACAATTTCAAGTCCATAACCTATTAATCCTTTTCTTTTTTTAGGATTGTTACTCATCAGCTTAATTTTACGAACTCCTAAATCACGAAGTATTTGAGCTCCAACTCCATAATCTCTTTCGTCCATCTGAAATCCTAATTCAAGATTTGCCTCCACAGTATCCATTCCGTTTTCTTGAAGTTTGTATGCTTTGAGTTTGTTAATTAGACCAATGCCACGACCTTCTTGATTCATGTATACAATTACTCCTTTACCTTCCTCTTCAATAGTTTGCATGGCTTTTTTAAGTTGTTCTCCACAGTCACATCGACAACTTCCAAATATATCTCCAGTCAAGCAACTTGAATGAACCCTTACTAGAATTGGCTCGTCATCTTCCCATTTTCCCTTCACTAAAGCTAAATGATCCATACCATTACTTGTTTGTTTATATGCAACCAAGTCAAAAGATCCATCGTTAGTCGGCATTTGAACATCAATTTGTCGTTCGATTAGGCTTTCGTGCTTCAAACGATATTCGATTAAATCAGCAATAGACACAATTTTCATATCATGCTTTTTAGCAACCTTCATTAGATCAGGAAGGCGAGCCATTGAACCGTCCTCATTCATAATCTCAACAATACAACCTGCAGGTTCAAATCCAGCTAAACGAGACAAATCTATCGCAGCCTCTGTATGTCCAGCTCTTCTTAATACACCTGCGGTTCGAGCTCTTAATGGGAAAATATGACCTGGCTTACCTAACTCTTTAGGTTTGGTATCTGGATTTACTAGAGCCTGAATGGTCATGGACCGATCATAAGCAGAAATGCCAGTACTTGTTCCATGTCCTATTAAATCTACAGATACTGTGAATGGTGTTTCAAATTGGGCTGTGTTTTTTCCAACCATTAAATCAAGATTCAATTCGTCACAACGTTCCTCAGTTAGTGGTACACAAATAAGCCCACGACCCTCAGTAGCCATGAAATTAACCATTTCAGTGGTAACATTGCGAGCTGCTGTTAAAAAATCGCCCTCATTCTCTCGATCTTCATCATCCACTACAATGATCATTTTACCATTTCGAATTTCTTCAATGGCCTCCTCAATGGTATTTAATTTAAAATTATTCATTCTTTAATGCAAAAGTAATGATAATCAGGATACTCAAAACACATTAGATTACAATGCTGATAATACAAATACCTCTCGTATCTTCGCAACGGTGAATATCTTGTTTGTTGCTAATCGATTTCCTTATCCACCCTATAGGGGAGATAAGCTTAAAATTTATAATTTAACTCGAAGATTAGCCCAAAAACATACACTTTATCTAGTTACTTTCTACGAGAAAAGAGATGAACTAAAATACCTTAAGGAGATTACACCATTTTTTAAGGAGATTGAGTTGATTTATCTCCCTCGTTGGATGTCTGTAATAAATTGTATCCCTGCATTACTTTCAAGTACACCTTTGCAATTAGCCTACTTCAAAAGTTTTAAAATGAGACGGATTGTAAATTGGGCTGTGGAACGTTATGCTATTGATGTGGTTCATACTCAACATTTGCGGATGAGTCAATATACATCCCACTTAAATATCCCTAAAATTCTTGACTTACCAGATGCTTTTTCACTTTATTTTAAAAGACGGAACGAGACCAAAAGACCTTTAATTAATCGTTTAATTGACAGAATTGAAATTAAAAGATTAACTAAGGCAGAGCAAATTATTAAGCAATATAACAAGGTCTTAGTGTGTTCAGTAGAAGACAAAAAATACCTTGAAAAATTACACCAAGTAAACAACATTAATATATTATTGAATGGTGTTGATCTTGAAACATTTGATGCTGAAGGTGGGCATGATTATTCGATAAATAATAAATTACTTTTTACGGGTAATATGGATTATGCTCCCAATGTAGATGCAGTGATTTATTTTATTAAAGAGCTATGGCCAAGTATTCAGAAGAAAAATCCTCATGTTAAATTAGTTATTGCAGGTCAGCGACCTGTTGAGGAAATTCAAAAATTACAAAGTGATCGAATTGATATTACGGGATTTGTGCCTGATATATCAGATTTGTATCGTACGTGTTCCATTCTTGTAGCACCTCTTCGGTTTGGGGCGGGCACACAAAATAAGGTATTAGAGGCTATGGCTATGGGTGTTCCTGTGGTTTGTACACAAATAGGTTTTGCTGGTCTTCAAATTGAAAGTGGTGATGGAGTAATTATGGCTCAAGAATCCAATGATTTTGTTTATCAAGTCAATCATTTACTTTCTGATATTGCCCAACGACGTGAGGTTGGAGAGAAGGGGTTAACCATAGCACATCAACGTTTTAGTTGGGACAGCATAACCGATCAGCTTGATTTTTATGTTAATGACATTTATTTGAATATGACATAAACTAACTATTTAGTAATTTATTGATGAAAATATTTCTTATGTAAATTTTTCTTTAAAAAAAAGCTCCCAAAATTTGGGAGCTTTGAATTTTTAAATGTTTATAAATTAATACCTGTTATTGTGTTGGGGTCTTTCCTCTGCAACTTTTACGACGATATCTCTTCCTTGAAAAGAAGATTCGTTTAGTTCAGCTATTGCTGTTTGAGCAGCGGCATCGTCATTCATTTCTACAAAACCGAATCCTTTGGATCGGTTTCTGTCTCTGTCAAAGATGACCTTTGATGATGATACTTCGCCATATGGCTCAAAAAGTTCTCTTAATTCTTGGTCGTCCACACTAAATGGTAGACTTGCTACGAAAATGTTCATTGTATTATAAATAGTAATTTTTGGAACAATGTGCTATGGCAAAAGCATTAGAAAATTTAAAAGTGAAGCCATTTTTGTGTTCCTTTATTGTATGATGCAAATATATCTAAAATTATAGGTTACTTCTTTATTTATTTTAACAATCTAAAACCTTAATATTGCACCCTTTAGCATAATAATAGCAAAGTATGATTGCAGTCAGTGATTTATCCATTCGTTTTGGGAAGAGGGTTTTGTTCGATGAAGTAAACCTAAAATTTAATACCAATAATTGCTATGGTATTATCGGTGCTAATGGTGCTGGTAAATCAACTTTTTTAAAAGTACTTACAGGGGACATGGAATCAACATCTGGTCATGTTTCAATTGAGAAAGGTAAGCGAATGGCTGTTTTGAGCCAAGATCACTTTGCATATGACGAACACCCTGTATTGCACACTGTCATGATGGGGCATAAAGAGATGTACGATATTATGCTCGAAAAGGATGAGCTTTATGCTAAACCTGATTTTTCAGAGGAGGATGGAATAAAAGCTTCTGAATTAGAAGAGAAATTTGCAGAAATGAACGGTTGGATGGCTGAAAGTGAGGCCGGAGAATTATTAGGTGGTTTAGGTATTCCTACAGAGAAGCATAACATGTTGATGAAGGACCTGAGTAACAATGAAAAGGTTCGTGTACTCATTGCTCAAACTTTGTTTGGTAGTCCTGACATTCTTGTAATGGATGAACCTACTAATGATTTAGATATTGAGACAGTATCATGGCTGGAGAATTTTATATTAAATTTTCCAAATCTTGTTATAGTTGTATCTCACGATAGACACTTTCTAGATTCGGTATGCACTCAAATTGTTGATATTGATTTTAATAAAATTAACCAATTTGGAGGTAACTATACATTTTGGTATGAAAGTTCTCAATTGGCTCTTCGTCAACAACAAAATCAAAACAAGAAGGCCGAAGAGCGTAAAAAAGAACTTCAAGAATTCATTGCTCGATTTAGTGCCAATGTAAAAAAATCTAAACAAGCAACTTCTCGAAAAAAAATGTTGGACAATCTTAATCTGGAAGAAATCAAACCATCTAGCAGAAAATATCCCGCCATTATTTTTGTTCAAGAACGAGAAGCTGGAGATCAAATTCTTAATGTCAAGAATCTAAGTTTAGCACCTTATTTTGAGAATATTTCATTTAACCTAACTAAAGGTGATAAAGTATTTTTATTCTCAAAGCATAGTATCATTACCTCTAAGTTTTATCAGGTTTTAAATGGTGAGATTGAACCTGATCGTGGAGAAATAGAGTGGGGAATTACCATCAATCAAGCATACTTGCCTAATCATAATGATGAGTATTTTAAGTCAACGCTAAGTTTAGTAGATTGGTTACGTCAGTATTCTGAAGAAAAGGATGAAACATTCATTCGTGGATTTTTAGGAAAAATGTTATTCAGTGGGGAAGAAGCATTAAAACAATGTAATGTACTAAGTGGTGGTGAAAAGGTACGTTGCATGATATCAAAGCTTATGTTGTCCAATCCTAATTTCTTAATGTTGGATGAACCACTAAACCACTTAGATCTAGAATCAATCACCGCTTTTAATAATAGTTTAAAAGATTACAAAGGAACTGCGATGTTTACATCACATGATCATCAATTCATTCAGTCCATTGCTAATCGAATAATAGAAATTAGCCCTAATGGCACAGTTGATAAAAAGACAGATTATGACTCTTACAGAGAAGATGACGATTTAAAAATAAGACGTTCAGAATTATATAAAGATCTTAAATTAGACGCTTAAATATTAATAAAACAAAGTAATAATATGAATAAATTAATAATTTTTGGTATTGCATTAACCTTAGTTGCCTGCCAAACACAAGAAACAATTGATACCTCCCTTGATACCGAGCTATCCACTCAATTGGATAGCGTAAGTTATTTATTGGGGTACAACTATGCAAAAGGTTTAAAAAGTAACACGGGACAAACTGAACTTGACAGGACCTCATTTTTAACTGCAATACAGCGAGTATTTGATGGAAAAGAATCCGAAATCAGTGATGAGTTAGCTAGTGATTTTATGAACACCTACTTCAAAAAATTAAAGCAAGAACAAAGTGCTGTTGTACGTAAGGAGGGTGATGAATTTTTAGCTGAAAACATGACCAAAGAAGGAGTAGAAGTAACAGAATCAGGTTTGCAGTATAAAGTCATAACTAAAGGTTCTGGTGAAATTCCAACTGATGGTGATAAAGTAAAGGTACATTACACGGGTAAGTTGATTAACGGATCGGTATTTGATAGTTCAATTGAACGCGGCACACCTGCAGAATTTGCTACTAATCAGGTTATCAAAGGGTGGACTGAGGCCTTAATGATGATGAACGTTGGTTCAAAATGGGAGTTAGTAATTCCTGCTGACTTAGCATATGGTGATCGAGGAACAGGACCTATCCCAGCTGGTTCTACTTTATTATTTGAAGTAGAACTTTTAGAAATTATTAAATAAAATTATTTCATTTGAATTTACTTTTATTAAGTAATAGTACTAATTACGGTGAACCATACATGCAATGGTGCTCTAGTACAATTACCTCTTTTGTTAAAGATCATTCATCTATTATATTTATTCCGTATGCAGGTGTTGGTTTTACATATGATGAGTATACTCAAAAAGTAAATTATGCATTATCATCTTTTGATGTTAAGGTTTCCAACCTAGATAATTTTGATGATAAAGCAAAAGCTCTTAAAGATTCTAGTGCAATATTTGTAGGAGGGGGGAACACCTTTCACTTACTCAAAATGCTTCAACAATTTGATCTTTTAGAAACCATTCAAAAAGTAGTTGCCAATGGGAAACCCTATGTAGGATGGAGTGCTGGTTCTAATATTGCTTCACCCACCATAAGAACTACGAATGATATGCCAATCGTTGAACCTAAAAGTTTTCAATCATTAAGTCTTGTTCCTTTTCAAATTAATCCGCATTACACTGAAAAATCTATTCCAAATCATGGAGGTGAATCTAGATTACAAAGACTTAGAGAGTTTCTTGCTGCTAATCCCCATCAGAAAGTAATTGCTTTACCTGAATCGTCCTACCTGGTTTGCAATGGAAATCAATTAATATATAATGGCAGATTCGATGGTAAGGTAATTACTAGCAGTGGAATTAAAGCCATAAATGATCAGTCGAATGTCATCTTTTGATACTTTACAGATATTATCCTTTTTGAAATTTTGGCTGATAAAATTTGTTTGTAAATTTGTTAATATTATTTAATAATAAAATGAAAAATATAACTTTAGTACTATTACTTATTAGTGCAGCGGCACTGACATTAACTACAGGTTGTGGAGATGATACAACCACTACTCAACCTAATGATAATAATCAAGATTCTACACCAACAGTAACTATAGAAAATCAAATTCAGATTGGTTTAGAATTATTTAAACTCAATGAAGAAGTTGATCGAACCTTTGGTGAATATATCACCCGTGACGAAAACACTTACATAAGTGTTTTTGGAAATGATCAAAATTTTGGAGATGCTAGTTTTAATATCACCTTTCCAGGTAAAACCACAGGAACGTTTGTAACAGAGGTTGGTAGTTCAGATGTTGATTTCCAAGCAGGTGCAGGGGAAGATGGTACTATCAGACGCGAAGAATATAGTGCATCAGGAAGTACTGTAACAATTGTTGTAACGGAATATGGTGCCATTGGTGAACACATCAAAGGAACTTTTTCAGGCATTGTTAAGAATGGTAAGACAGGTCAAAGTGTAAACATCTCGAGAGGTAAATTTGACGTTATTCGAAGAGATGACCAATAGTTCTAAAGTCTAAAGAAAATATAGAGGGGAATGATTATTCATTCCCTTTTTTTAGTTAAATAATTTTCAATGACATTATGTTAATACCAAAATGAGCATTGGGTATGTTATTAATAAACCAGAAAAAAATACGTAAAATATCGAAAGTAAAAGAGGTCGGAACCGGATTCGAACCGGTGTAAAAGGTTTTGCAGACCTCTGCCTAGCCACTCGGCCATCCGACCTTCTTAAAAGGAATGCAAATTTAAAATTTATGTTATGTATTCCTAATAATAAATTTTGTTTAATGGGTAAGTTTAGTGTGGCATTGTTTGTTAATTTTGGACTTCAAAGATTTAACTGGTGGAAAGCAACATTCAATTCGAAAAACTATATAAGAGATTCCAACCATCTCTTGTAAATTATGCTATCTACCTTACAAGAAGTTCTGAAGATTCAATTGAATTAGTTAATGATGTTTTTTTGTCAGTTTGGAATAAAAGAAATCGACTAAAATTAGATAGTAGTTTGAAAACCTACCTCTATACCGCTGTTAAAAATCGATGTATCAATCACATAAAAAAACACAAATTAGTGATTGTATTCAGTGAACAACTTGATATGTTGAGTGATTTTAAGGCAGATCAGTCACTTTTAGAAAAAGAACAACATATAATTATTCAACAAATAATGAATGGTTTACCTTCTAAATGTAAGCAAGTGTTTGCTATGAGTCGAATAGATCAGCTTTCGAATAAAGAAATAGCATCACTTTTAGATATATCAATTAAGACGGTTGAAGCTCAAATTACCAAAGCATTAAAAATATTTAAAAAAAAATTAAGATATGAATAAGGGTTGGTCAATAAATCAATGTATTAATATGTATAAAAGAATTATAATTATGATTTGGGAATCAAATATACTCTTGAAATTTTTGTTTGGTAAATGTACAAGAAAAGAAGCTGACGACGTAAATGCATGGCTTAATGAGAGTAAACACAACCAACGTACGCTCTCACACCTAAAATCTACAGTAAATAACTGCCTCTAAATATTAATGTCACCGGATTTAGAACATAGAATTATTCAATACTTGACAAATAGCATGTCCTCTGAGGATCGTGCTTTATTTCTTCAAGATATGGATGCAAATGTTCAGTTGAGGCGAGCATTTGATGTTTATAAATCAATTTGGGAAGCTACAAATTCACTTAGCTATGAATCTGAAAATATTGATTATACTTGGAAAAGTTTTGAGTCTAAAATTACAATTAAACCACGTTACTATCTAACGAAATCTAGTTATGTTAACCTGGCTGCAAGTATAATAATTGCTATAGTCACGATTGTAAGTTGGAATTTTATATCGAAGAAGTCACATTACAAAACATCCCAATATGCTGAAAATTATATACTTGAAGATAATAGTCAAGTAATCTTAAATCCAAATTCCATGCTAATTCTATCAAATAACTTTAACTCATCAAATCGTGAAGTTACACTTTCAGGTGAAGCTTTTTTTGATGTATTCGAATCCAATAAAAAATTCGTCGTACATACAACTATTGGTGATATTGTCGTTCACGGTACTCAATTTAAAGTTTCTGTTAATGAAGATAATCAATCTGTTCTTGTCGAACTTTTTGATGGTCATCTATCCTATATCCAAAATAATCAAGAATATTACCTCAAATCAGGAGATTTACTTACTTCATCATTAGATGAAATTTCTCGAACAACCTCAAAAATTTCAATTACTAATGATGGTTATGTTATATGTAAAAATTCAACTCTTGCTGATATTTTAGCTCAAATTAAACTTATTTATGATGTAAATCATCACATCAAACCCAGACTATTGAAAGATGTTTATTCAGTATCTCTACCTAAAAATGATCTCAAAAATTGCATCAAAATATTAAACAAAATCTCTGGCAACAATTTTGCTTTAATTAACAATTCCATTGTTTTGAAGTAATCAATTTACGACTTTCGTAGTCGTTGCAAAAAATTGGTTTTATCATATTATTTTTAATCGCTTTATCATCTAATGCTCAGACATTTGAATATGATAAAAGAGTTACCTTAAGTTTTTCTGGTTATTTATTAGAATGTATAGATTCAATTGAAAATCAAACCAATGTCCATTTTAACTACAAAATTCAAAACCTTGTTGACAAGCATATAACTTTGAAATGCTTAAATGAACCCTTACGTAATATTCTTATAATCATTGAAGATTCATGTGGTTTATCCCATGATAGATTAGATGATAAAATAATCAACTTATTCCCTTACAGAGAATTTGTTATATCTGGAAGTATTATCGATGTCAATTCATCTGAGAGAGTATCCAATGCTGTTATTAAATTAAATAATAACATGTATGTTGTTTCTGACCAAATGGGTATGTTTCAATTATCTGTTCCAAATAGAGAGGTATCTATTGATGTATATCACCCGGGTTATCAAATAAGTAATAATCGAGTGAGAGTAAACCAAAATCAGTACTTGTATATTAGGCTAAAGCCGGTAACTAATCTTGAAACAGTTGAAATCACGATTAAAGATAGTTTAGTTCAAGATTTCAAGGATTATGATCAAATAAATTCGATGCATTTACAAATACCTAGTTTAAATGGTAAGATTGATGCACTTAATTCGATTAAATTAATTCCTGGTATTCAAAATGTCTCATATGGTCAACAAGGTCTATCTGTCAGAGGTGGTGGACCAGATCAAAATTTTATTTTAGTCGATGGGATTCCAGTTTATAATACCTTTCACCTAATGGGTTTATATTCTATATTTAATACGCCTATAGTTAACAACATTAGAGTATACAAGGACGTTTTCCCATCAAAATATAGTAATCGATTAAGTAGTATTGTTGATATTGGATTAAATAATGGAAATAAAAATAAGACAGAATTATTTCTTGATTTAGGACTTTTATCAAGTGCTGTAGCTGTAAATGGACCTATTGTTAAAAATAAATTAAGCTACTCATTTAGTGCAAGAAGGACCTACTTAGATTTGTTGATTCGTCCTTTACAAAACATTGAAGATCGATCAAATGCTATAAAAAATAAATCCTATTTATGGTCTCTTGATCTTTTTGGGAAAATTCACTATCAGATTAATGAACACAATCAGTTGAGTTTTACCAGTTATTATGGTGGTGATCAATTAAATTTTACATCGAAGCTTAATGTAAATTCTCCTAATCAATTTACAGAAAAAACTGAAGGAGCTTTGGGATGGAGGAATACTTTATTGGGGATGAAGTGGAATTCTAAGCTTACTTCAAGAGTTCTTTTAACTACTGAGGCATCAATTAGTTCATATACTTTAAATTTCACAGATGAATATAGTTTAGATGAAGATAATAATTATTCAAGTAATTCATCTAATTACAAAAGCGGAATTCGAGAAATACACTCATCGATGGATGCTAATGTTTTTTTAAATGATAGAAATCTTGCTAAAATAGGATTTGGTATCGCTAATTATAATTTCTTACCATATGAACGGACATATAAAGTAACAGATAATGACTATGCATCATCTATTTTCTATGATACAGATACTATTGTGAAAAGTTCATCTTTTGATTCTTACGAATATTTTTCTTTCATTGAGAATAAGACTTATTTCAGAAGTGGATATGTAAATTATGGTATTCGGCTGACTCAGTATTCAAACCAAACAAACGATTTTATATATTTTCAGCCCAAGTTATTTTCACTCTTTAATTTAACTAAAAAATCGCAATTAAGGATAGGTTATTCTATTACTAATCAGTTTATCCAATTGATTCCTAATAATAATTTAGGACTGCCAATAGACATCTGGTTTCCTGTTTCTAATGCACTTAAGCCAATTAGTGCAAATCAATTTATTTGCAAGTTGGCTCATAATTACTCTCATGGTAATTTTAGTATAGGATTTTTTGATAAGCGATTTAGGCATATTGCAGAGTATAATTTGAACACCCCAAATCTCTACAGTCAAAATTGGGAGGCTAACATCAATCAAGGTATTGGGAGTTCCTATGGATTAGAATCTAACTTTGATATGAAATTTGATAAACTTTCATTGAATTTAGCCTATACTTATTGTAGATCTAATAGAACCATTGAAAATATAAATAATGGTGAATTATATTATTCAAAATTTGATAGGCCCCATGATTTTTCAATTTGGACATCTCATTCATTTTCTGATAATAAAAAATTAATGATTTCCTTCAACTACATTAGTGGAAACCCTATTACTCTTCCTGTTGGAAGGTATGTTACTTTCATTAACGATGAGCCTGTTATATTGGAAGACTTTGATCAAATAAATAATTTTAGACTCCCGGCTATCCATCACCTTGATATTTCGTATGCTATTGAGAAACAACATAAAAAGTTCAAATCAACACTAGTTTTTGGTGTCTATAATATTTATAATCGCTTTAATCCATTTATGGCTTTCATCGGTTTAGATGAATCTTCTGATCCCGTATTGAAAATTAGATCTTTAATGCCCATCTTACCAATAGCAAAATATTCCATTAAAATATGATAAAATATTTGGCAGTATTTATATCTATTATTTTGGTGTCTTGTGACAAACAGATACCATACGATGATGTCAATTTTAAACCAAAGCTTGTTTTGAATGCCTTTAACACCCCTGATAGTTTATTAAAGTTAAAACTTGATAAGTCATTTAAGCTTTTAGGTAGTCCATTGACTCAAAAGCTGAATGAAGCAGTTAATATTCAATTATTTAAAGATTCTATACGTATTATTGATGATGATTTTTGGATAGATGAAGGTGAAGTTATTTTACCTTACACAGTAGAAGAAGGAGGTTTGTACCAGATTAATGCTCATGTGATTGATTATCCAAGCATTCAATCTACTGATAGAGTGCCTATGGATAATGTAAAATTAACTATAGATTCTATATCAACTGGAACTGTTTTTTACCACTTAGATATAACTATTAATGATCCATCTATGGATAATTTTTATGTTCTAGACCTAAGTGTTATTGGAGAACAATCTCTCCTCAATGATTCTATAATTAAGCATTATCCAATAAGATTTTCAAGTAAGGATAAGATATTCTCATCAACAATTCAGACTACAACAGAACCCACTAATAGAGTCATTTTTAATGACGAATTGTTTAACGGATTAGATAAAAAAATAGGACTGAGAATACAAAAAGATAGTTTAGCTCATTCGCGTTTCAGACCTAAAACAATTCATGTTCGATTAAAGTCAGTATCTGAGTCAATGTACAACTACTATTTAATGCTTATTCAAAATAATCATGTATTTGGAGGACCATTATATTTTGAAGGGCAAATAGAAGGAAATATAAATGGTGGCTTAGGTGGGTTTTATTTCTATAACCAGTATACGGATTCAATTCCATTTAATCCTTAATCATATTTTTCAATAAACGTTATCCCATAATTTTCCAATTCTTTGAGTATTGGTTGGTAAAATTCGGGATGTGTTGGTAATATACATCCAGTTTGTGATATTTTTTTTGTTAAAATCAATTTACATGCAATAGCTAGAGGCATACCTACTGTTTTAGACATAGCTGTATATTTTCTATTTTCACCTTCACAAACTAGACTACTTTGTACATTTTTGTATTTACCATCTTTTGTAAAGTATTTTACTTTATGCCACATTACAATCATATCTCTATCATCATTTTTAAGGCTCCATTTTTTTTCTAAAATATGCTGTAATATTTGAGCAGGAGATGCGTCATCTATAGTTATTTTTTCATTTGAAAATATACCTGTGCTTTCGATTTTTTCCCATAAATAAATATCGTCTTGGTTAATATTAAGATAGGATTTAAATTTTAATTCAATACTATCTGATGGATGGTAGGGTAGAAAGGTGTTTATAAAGTCTCGGTGTGATAGTCCTTTTGAAAAGGGTAGTTTATAGGAATTATCAGTAGCTCCTAATTGAACAAAGCAATTCCAAGCTTTTGAGAAGCCAGGTCTTCTAAATGTACCTCTATACATTGTTTTGACATCATTGAGCCCGTAAGTCTGTCTGTATTTTAAACTATCTCTATTAGCATATCCTTCAAATTTTCCATAACCGTCAATTTCAACTATTTCTGTTCTTCTAAAAACTTTTTGATAGGGGATGTATTTATACCTTCCATTATGAATAAATTTCACAGCTCCACCTGTACCAGCT
>CESF01076926.1_pt1 | contig 20884 bp, 18 predicted proteins | sample 356331 | NCBI WGS metagenome assembly CESF01 (sample SAMEA2621779, study PRJEB7988) | marine metagenome | biome: marine biome (ENVO:00000447); feature: surface water layer (ENVO:00002042); material: "saline water (ENVO:00002010), including plankton (ENVO:xxxxxxxx)" | depth 5 m
CGAGCAAACACAAAGCCCATGGGCTAAGCGTCAGTCTGTAGGGGGGAATTCTCAGCGCAGACGTCGCCCTAAGAATGATGGCTCAAATAACAGCTAATTTATTGGTTAATTAATATAAAGCGCGCCTGTGTTGGCGCGTTTTTTTATGGGTCTGCAAAGTCACACGGCTTTAAGGTAATTAACGGCTAAACCAATAAATAAAGTCACGCTGACACTGAGTAAGGTACCGAGCATAACGTATTCAGTCAGTTTTTTATCTCTACTGGCACTTAAATCACCAAAGCGGAATACGGATTTTGCCGCAAGTAAAAAGCCAACGCCTGAAAATTGGTCCAGTAAGATAAATGTTAGCATCAATACCCGCTCAAGCATGCCGATACTTTGCCCCGCAGCTGGTAAACTGCCCGTGGTGCTAAAGCCAGATGTGATCCGCTCTAACATCATTCGAATAAACACCGCTGTTGGATTTAAAATTAATAAATAGCCACACAGCACCCATAATGTTGCCGGTTGCATCAGCCATTGCCAGCTATGTGTAAAAAACTCATCGTTTTCGCTTAACCATATAGCCAGTAAGAACAAGATAACTAAATGTGCAAGTTGGTCGACAATAAAAGGAACCACACCTTTACTTGAGTAAGATTTAGCAAGGTCGATTAGATAGTGTGTAACCATAATCACTGCCGTGGCGATAACGACGTTTGAAAGCGCTTGCCAGCCATAATTAAACTCCCAAAATAATAGTACCAAAAATGAGCTAGCACCGTGGATGAGCACGTGCAAGTAAAGTTTACTGGCACGAAAGTGGCGCGTATTTCTGTCATGTACCCAGCTCATAGGTTGCCAGTAAAAGTCGGCAATTAAATGCGCTAAAATTAAGCTTACGATAAGTAATGAAAAACTCATGTTGTCATTCCTTTGAGTGTGGTTTGGCTGTACTGTATAAAACGTTCAATTAATTGGTAGTGAGCCAAATTTAATAGCTTTGTGACATTGGCTCGGCTTGTTGCGAGTTCTTTAGCAAGTTCGGCATGGTTGTTGTGTTCTGCTGTTAAATAATAAAACAATGCATTTGCTTGTTTTTGACTCATTTTTTCAAGTAATACTTCTATTAGTTCAATATTGAGTAAAAAACCCTCTTCAAGGGGGTGATTGTCTATTTGTAAAGTGAGCCGTTGATGGCCCATATTATCTAATCCCCGGCCAGATAGAGTATAGGCGCTGCCTGTGGCTGTTTTTATATCGGCACGGGAGTTCTCGAGTGAGCCAATAGCCAAACTTTGTCGCAGTTCGTAATTGGCTGCTTTCATTTGCAAATACAACAAAATTGCAGCATGACAGACCTGCTCTGGCTCTGTTAACTGTATTTGCAATGCATCGCCACGATATATGCTAAAACTTGCATTAAAGCGCTTGGCAACAAAGCGTAAGCTTTGATCAAGCTGATACAGCATGGCATCGTATTCTTGTTGTGGAATTTTTTGTGATTTAATTAAATCACCGCTGATCACCGCAATCATTATGATCCCTTAGGTTAAGTAACTTAATTTAGTTACATCGCGTTAAGTAACCAAATTTGGTTACTTTGTTTTATGTAACCAATTTAGGTTACTTTTTCGTAAATATCAACCTAGATATGCTACAGTGAACACAAATCACTAAAAACAGAAAAATTATGTCAGCAGTTGATAAGCCAAGAGTCGGTATCTTTGTAGATGTACAAAATATTTATTACACCTGTAAAGAAAGCTACAAGAAAAACTTTGATTACAATGCCTTTTGGGCACAGATGAGCGAACGCTATGAAATTGATTGCGCCATTGCGTATGCAATTTATCGTGGAGATGAAAAGCAATCGCAGTTTCAAAATATTCTGCGCGCAATTGGCTTTGAGGTAAAACTGAAACCTTTTATTCAGCGCAGAGATGGTAGTGCGAAAGGGGATTGGGATGTTGGCATTACCATTGATATGCTAGAGCATGCCAAGCAGCTCGATGAAATGGTATTACTTTCGGGTGATGGAGATTTTGCGTTATTGCTTGGCCATTTAGCGAATAAGTATCAGCTACCGTGTGATGTCTATGGGGCAGAGCACCTCACTGCCGATATTTTAAAGCAAGCCGCAGCTGAATTTCACTGTATTGACGATTCACTGTTGTTATCAAGGTAGAAAAAAATATTCCATTTTAAATAAAATGTTTAACTAAAGTATTATTTCGGCTAAGCTTGCATTAGTTAAACTTGATGATGAATAAAAGAATAGTCACTCACAATGCGCTAAATTATGCAAAAAAGTATAATTTAAGGTGTTATAAGACATCGTTGATGTGGTTTCTAATTTTCTTTTCTATTAAATAAAGCTATTTAATTCAACAAATTAAAAATAAATATAAAAGTTATACGAAATTTTATAAAAAATATAATGACAACGCTGTCATTTGTTGTGTAACATTAAATCAACAAAGGTTGAGATGATTTCGCATTCAGATAATAAAAATAATGCGATTTAGATAAAAACTAAACGAAGGCTAGGGGTCGTTAAATGATGGCGAAGAGTGTGAATGAGGACCAATTGTTTATTGGTATTGATGGTGGCGGAACGAAATGTCGAGCAACTATCTACTCTGTTAAACAAGGTGTATTAGGAACTGGCCTAGGTGGTCCTGCAAATCCATTACATGGTTTGGAACGTACTCTCGAATCAATTATGGTCTCAACACAATTAGCGCTTCGTGATGCTGGTTTACCACTTGATACAGTTCATCAGCTTTATGCCGGCTTAGGTCTGGCGGGTGTTAACCTACCTAGCTTGTATGACAAGATTATGGAATGGGAACATCCATTCAAACAAATGTTCCTCACGACTGATTTACATACTGCTTGCATTGGTGCACATGAAGGCAGTGATGGTGCGGTGATTATCACTGGCACGGGCTCTTGTGGTTTTTCATGTGTAAATGGTCGTACAACTAACTTTGGTGGTCATGGTTTTGCCCTAGGAGATAAAGGCAGTGGCGCATGGATGGGTCTTGAAGCAATAAAAGCGACCTTGCTAGACCTTGATGGTCTAGGCGAATCAACAAATTTAACTAAAGTGATCACTGAGCATTTTGCTGCTGATAATGCGATGGCAATTGTTGAGCAAATGTCTGGTCAGCCTTCGAGCAGTTTTGCTAAATTAGCCCGTTATGTATTTGAAGCAGCCAATAACAATGACAAAGTTGCCGTTGCGATAGTCAAAGAAGGCGCAGATTACGTGAGCAAATTAGCGCAGCGCTTACTTGAGAATAAGCCTCCACGTTTATCTATGATTGGCGGTTTAGCTGAGCCTCTGAATAAGTGGCTTGCAGAAGATATTGCTAAACGAGTTGAGACACCTATTCAACCACCTGAAATGGGCGCTGTTTATTTTGCTCAGCAATCTGTACTAGAACAAAGTCAAGAGGTAGGTTTGTAATGACGATTTATCATGCGAGTAAATTGTTTACCGGTGAAGAATTTTTATCAGATGTGTATTTTAGCGTCGACAATGGTGTCTTTAAACGTGTTGAAGCACATGCTGATGCTGTTGAATTAACAGGTTTAGTCACCCCTGGTTTTATTGATGTTCAAGTTAATGGCGGTGGCGGGGCATTTTTTAATGCAGAACAAACGCCAGATTGCTTAGATAGAATAGCCAAAGCGCATGGTCAGTTTGGTTCAACAGCGATTATGCCAACGCTTATTACCGACAAAGTAGAAGTAATGGCAAAGGCCGCTGATGCAACCGCACAAGCAATTGCTGAAGGGGTTCCGGGCGTTATGGGCGTGCACTTTGAAGGGCCACATCTTTCCTTTCCTAAAAAAGGTACCCACAGCGAGCAATTCATTCGTCCAATCACAGAGCAAGAATTTGCAATTTATGCACGCCAAGATCTAGGCATTAAAATCGTTACCTTGGCTCCTGAGAATGTTAGTGCTGATGATATCGCTCGCTTAGTTGAGTGTGGCGTAAAAGTATCTATTGGCCACACTAATGCGGACTTTGCGACTACCAATGCAGCACTTGCTGCTGGTGCTGATGGATTCACCCACTTATTTAATGCTATGTCAGCATTTACATCACGAGAACCGGGTGTTGTTGGTGCAGCACTTTGGGATGATAACAGCTGGTGCGGCTTAATTGTTGATGGTCATCATGTACACCCATCATCAGCAAAATTAGCAATTCGCACCAAGCAGCGCGGAAAAATTATGTTAGTCACAGATGCAATGCCACCTGTGGGTACTGACGATATGGAGTTTGATTTCTTTGATGGTCGTAAAGTCATTCGTACTGGCGATCGATTAAATTCAACTACCGGTGAATTAGCAGGCAGCGTACTTGATATGGCAAGTGCGGTGCGCAACACAGTGAATACATTGGATGTTAGCCTTGCTGAGAGCTTACGTATGGCATCACTTTATCCTGCACAATATTTAGGTTTACATAAAAAAGGTCGCTTGCTGAGCGGGTTTGATGCTGATTTTGTTGTGCTAGATGATAATCAATATGTAAAAGCGACATATATAGCTGGTAAAGCTTTGTAAGAACTTCCCTGGAAAAATCCCCGCCGAAGTATCGCGGGGCTTTTTGTATTAAAGGTAAATAATGACAACAACACAACCAACAAGAAAACGTTTGGCATCGCTGGATGCATTGCGTGGCATGGATATGTTTTGGATATTAGGCGGACAGTCACTATTCGCAGCGCTATTCGTTTTAACAGGCTGGACTGGCTGGAAAGTTTTTGAAGCACATACAGTACATAGCGTCTGGCATGGCTTCACATTTTACGATCTGATTTTCCCATTATTTATCTTCTTATCGGGTGTGGCGATGGGGCTAGCCCCGAAACGCATTGACCATTTGCCTTTTGAGGAACGCAAAGTTTATTACCGTAAGGCGGGAAAACGCCTTTTACTATTGTGTTTATTAGGTATTTTGTATAACCACGGCTGGGGCACTGGGATGCCAATGGCTTTGGATGAAATTCGCTATGCCAGTGTACTTGGGCGAATCGCCATTGCATGGTTCTTCTGTGCTATGTTGGTTTGGCACACCAGTTTACGAACGCAAATTATAACCGCAGCGACTATTTTAGTGGGCTATTGGTTACTGCTTTGTTTTGTGCCTGTGCCAGGCGGCAGTGCTGGTGACCTTTCAGCAGCAGGGAGTTGGAATGCATGGTTTGATGCACACTTACTGCCAGGTATTAGTTATCAAAACCGTGTGGTAGACCCAGAAGGTGTATTGTCGAATATCCCAGCGATTGTCAATGCTTTAATGGGCGTGTTTGCAGGTCAATTAGTCGTCCGTGCTCAGCAAATTGGCGAGTGGAAAATGACCGCATTATTGTTTGCTGCAGGGATTGTAAGTGTCTGTTTAGGTTGGTTATGGGACTTACAGTTCCCAGTAAATAAAGAGCTTTGGAGCAGTTCATTTGTGCTTGTAACGGTTGGTTGGAGTGCCATGTTGCTAGCCGTATTTTATGCACTGGTTGATATTCTGCCGGGCCAGCGCGCCGCGTATCCTTTTGTGATCATAGGTGCAAACTCAATTATTATTTACTTAGCGTCAAGTCTTGTGAATTGGGGTTATGTAAGCCAAAGCGTTTTTGGTGGTGTGGTTCGAGCTGTGCCAGAGGTATGGCAACCCCTGATGGCGGTGATTGCGTTATTAGCAGTACAAATGCTGGTATTGCATTGGATGTATCGCCGTAAGATCTTTGTTAGTGTTTGATAATTATTAAACACTAACAAAAAGAGTAATTTTTTATTCACTTTTACTTTACAAAGGTAAAACTAGAAGTGATAATGACAGCGTTGTCATAATGGTTATAGCTACTGCATCGTATCCTGGCAGTGGTTTGATCTAAAACCCAGCTCGATTGCACGTGGGGTTGGGTTTTAGGTCCCATTTTTTTCCAACTTATAATTAGAGCTAATCGATATGCAAATAGTGATTCTTGATGATGCAGCCCAAGTTGCAGCTTATGGTGCCAACATCTTTGCTAAACAATTACTAAAAAAACCAGCATCAGTGCTTGGCCTTGCTACAGGTTCAACACCCGTTGCCTTGTATCAACAACTGATCGAAAAAAATAAAGCAGGCGATATTTCGTTTAGCCAAGCGACAACATTTAACTTAGACGAATACTTAGGCTTAACTGGCGAACATCCACAAAGTTACCGCTACTTTATGAATGAGCAGCTGTTTAACCATGTTGATATCGACAAACAGAACACCCATGTACCGCCGGGTGATGCAGTAAACCCGCTTGTTGCTTGTACTGAATACGAACAAAAAATCGCTGCAGCTGGTGGTATTGATATACAGCTACTTGGTATTGGCCGTAATGGTCATATTGGTTTTAACGAACCATCTTCAGGCTTGACATCACGCACGCGTGTTAAAACACTTACGAAAGCGACAATTGAAGACAATGCACGATTTTTTGCCGAAGGCGAATATCAACCACATTTATCAATCACTATGGGTATTGGCACCATTTTAGAAGCTAAAAAAGTGGTACTTTTAGCAACCGGTGCAAGTAAAGCAGATGCCGTTCACGCCATGGTTGAAGGTCCGTTAATGGCTAAATGCCCAGCCTCAGCACTGCAACTTCATAAAGATGCCGTAATCATCATTGATAAAGCAGCAGCGAGTAAATTAGAAGATTTAGAGTTCTATCGGCATATTGAAGCTGAGAACCAAAAACTACAAGCGCATCTAGCGACCTTGTAAAATTGTGAGAGAGAATAAAAAAGCCCTGTTTGGGCTTTTTTTATGCCTGTAATAAATTGGGTTTATCATCCGCTTATGGTAGTTTTACTAAGTAAACTATTTTCAAGGAACGCCATGCTGAATTACTCTCAAATGCCATTGGATCGTGCATCAAATCGCCGCAAAGATCCTAAGTGGCTAAAGGCTCAAATGAATTCTCAGAGTCGCTGGTTATTAGTCAATAACAATCAAAGTTTATTTGTTATAGACAGTCCTGAAGTGTGTTATTTACGCTTATCTCAAGTGGATCATCTCGATTTATCAAAAGGCATTTTATTGGGGTTAGACGACGATGATGTGGCTCATTTTGCATTAGATGTCAGCCATGAACCAGACTCACTTATTGAGCCAATGCTCAACGGCGCTGAGTTTGTTGATATTCGCAAGTTGGGCCCACAAGTTGAGCTTAAACAAGGCTCAATTGCAGCACTGGCAAGAGGCTTGTGTTTTTGGCACGCAACGCACCGTTTTTGTGGTCGTTGTGGTCATGAAAATAATATGGTTGAAGCTGGGCATTCGCGTTTATGTGAAAACCAAACTTGTCAGCATCAAACTTTTCCGCGAACCGATCCTGCCGTTATTATGATCGTTACGAAAACTTTTTCAGACGGAATAGAGCGGTGCTTGCTGGGCCGTCAAGCAAGCTGGCCTGAGGGTGTTTTTTCAACACTTGCAGGTTTTGTTGACCCAGGTGAAACACTAGAGCAAGCCGTTGCCCGTGAAGTAATGGAAGAAGCAGGTGTTGCTGTTACAGATATTCAATATATAGCTTCACAGCCCTGGCCATTTCCATCATCAATTATGTTTGGCTTTATGGCCACAGCAGTTTCAGAAGATATTCAGGTAGATAAAGACGAGTTAGACGATGCAAGATGGTTTAGCCGTGCTGAACTTAATGAATTCGGCCAATGGCATGAGCAGGGCAGCCATCTTAAACTAACCCGGCAAGATTCTATTTCTCGATTTTTGGTTGAGCACTGGCGCAACCTGTAAAGCACAGCTTGGACAAATTATGACAAAGACAAATAAAAATACCCAAATCGTCTCTGCAGGGCGTAAAAAAGCGTATACACAAGGGGTTGTGAACCCTGTCGTACAACGTGCATCAACTGTGGTATTTGACTCAGTTGCCGACTTAAAAGCTGCGGCGAAGAAACGTGGCGATAAAACTTTATTTTATGGCCGTCGCGGTACGACGACGCATTTTGCTCTGCAAGAAGCAATTGCAGAGCTTGAAGGTGGTGAGGGTTGTGCGCTTTACCCATCAGGTGCGGCTGCAATCAGTAATGCCTTGCTATCGTTTGTGAAAACGGGTGATCATATTTTAATGGTGGATACAGCTTATGAACCTACCCGTGATTTTTGTGACAAAATACTTGCTGGCTTAGGGATTGAAACAACCTATTACCCGCCGGGGATCGGCGCAGGGATTAGTAAGCTTATTAAAGATAACACCCGTGTATTGTTTTTAGAATCACCTGGCTCAATCACCATGGAAGTGCAAGATGTCCCAGCGATGGTTGCTAAAGCAAATGAGTGCGGTGTTATGACCATGCTAGATAACACTTGGGGTAATGGTCTGCATTTTAGACCGCTCGAGCATGGCGTTGATATTAGTATTCAAGCGGCTACAAAATACATTGTTGGTCACTCAGATGTGATGATGGGTGTTGCTGTTGCCAACAAAAAGTATTGGCCAACACTTCGAGAAAATTCATACCTACTTGGTCAATGTACCTCTGCAGATGATGCCTATTTAGCGCTACGTGGTCTGCGTACTATGGCTGTGCGTTTAAAACAACATGAACAAGCAGCCATAGAAGTGGCTAAATGGCTTGAAACACACCCTTTGGTTGATCATATTCGCCATCCAGCCTTTGCAACGTGCCCTGGTCATGAGTTCTTCAAACGAGACTTTGATGGCAGTAACGGCTTATTTTCATTTGTAATGAAGCAGGGTAATCAACAAGCGATTGATGCCTTTTTAGATAGCCTGCACCATTTTAAAATGGGCTTTTCATGGGGCGGTTATGAGAGCTTAGTCACGGCAAACTTGAGCATGAAAGGTCTTCGCTCTGAAACTGGTTGGTCGCAGGGCCCAGTGATAAGGCTACACATTGGTCTTGAAGATGTGTCTGATTTACTAGCCGACCTTGATCAAGCACTGGCTGTGTACGAAAGCCACCTCTAGGTTAAAGTTTATACTTTGTTACATAAGACCTGCTAGTCGGGTCTTTTTTTTCTGGTAATTCAAGCTGTTTCAACTTAGTGTAATTCTAATAATAAAATTCATTAAGGATTATGAGTGACGCAGTTACATCCTAAACGTCTTGCACAAATTGCCCAATTTGAGCTGGTACGACTATTTTTGACCAAGCGTGGTTTGTTGGCGGTTGCCGCTTTTGCCATTTGTTGGCTACTTATTTTACGCTATCCCATTGCCCAATCTGTGACCTTGATTAGCTCACCTGATTTTGCCGACTTTGCTAGGCAGGCATTTGGCGCCATTGGCATCAGTAAATTACTTGATTGGCCTGAACCTGAACTGGCCGTTTATTGGCTGATTGCTTTATTTAGTTTCCCAAGCTTTTGTTTGTTTTTATGTAGTGACCAGACAGTGGGCGACAGACAACGAGGTACGTTACGCTTTTTATCACTTAGAGCCACTCGCTCAGAAATTATCATTGGCCGCTTTTTAGGACAGCTATTAATTTTAGCGGCACTGTTGTTTGTTACTTTGATGGCAACGGTTGCAATGCTCGGTTATCGTGAGCCAAGTTTGCTGCTTTCTGGCTTATCGCGAAGCTTTATGTTGTTATTTTATTTGCTTGTTGCGGTTATGCCTTTTATTGCCCTAATGAGCTTTTTGAATACCTTTGCTCGTTCATCGCGTCTTGCATTTGTATTGGCTATTTTGTTCTTTGCTGGCGGTAATATTGTGATTGGCTTACTAACATGGCAATGGCCTGCATTTGAGGTTTTAAATTACATATTTCCGGGCTATCAACTTGATTTAATGGCTGGTCAACGTGCCGGCGTAACACTTGCTCTTGGTTTACCACTCTTACAAACTGCAGTGTTATTGATTGCTGGTGAACGAATTTTTTCGAGGAGCTCACTATGACCGTTTTAATTCAAGCACAAGGTTTGTCAAAAAACTATGGGGCTAAACGAGCGCTAGATAACGTCAGCTTTGAAATAAATAAAGGGGCTCCAGTGGCGCTGGTTGGTCCAAATGGTGCGGGTAAAACGACCTTATTTAGCTTGTTATGCGGCTATATTTTACCTAGTTCAGGAAAATTATCGGTAATGGGACATACCCCAGGGAGTGCGGAGTTATTTGGTAAGCTAACGGCATTACCACAAGATGCACAGCTTGATCCTCGCTTTAGTATTGCGCATCAACTTAACTTTTATGGTCAATTACAAGGGCTAAGTGGTGCGGTTCGTAAAAAAGAAACGGCTCGTGTTTTAGAGCTCGTTGGTTTGTCAGAAGTGGCTAAGCAGCGACCAGATGACCTTTCTCATGGTATGCGTAAGCGAGTGACGATTGCACAAGCCTTGATTGGTTCACCAGAAATAGTGATGCTTGATGAAGCAACTGCGGGCCTTGACCCAATTCATGCTCGTGAGGTGAGAGAGCTGGTAAGTTCTTTAAGTAACGAAGCAACATTTATTTTAAGCTCCCATGACTTGACTGAGCTTGAGCGTTTATGTTCTCAGGTGTTACACCTTGATAAAGGTATTTTAAGTGAACATCAAGCCCGTTCAAGCACTCAAGATAACAAACACTTTATTACGCTACAGTTGAATCAACAATATGATGATGTAGAAGCAAAGCTTGCTGGCCTTGCCCACGTACATCATGTTTATATGAGCCAAGCAAAAGAATATGTGATCGAGTTTGAGAAAACAGCCGAGCCTTTTGATATCAATCTTCTACACTTTTGTTATCAACAAGGTTGGCAGTATCGTCAACTGGTGAATGGTCACACACTCGAAAACCAAATCTTTCATAAGGAGAGCTAGTTATGGGGCTATTAAGTGGATTAATGGGTAACGCAAGTGAAGTTGATAACGACGATTTAGAAGAACTGCTTGCCAATACCCTGATTGATGGTGAAACAGTACAAAGAGCCTATAAAGTCATTCGTGATATGTTCATCTTTACAAATAAAAGATTGATTATCATTGATAAACAAGGTGTTACTGGTTCAAAAGTTGAAATGTTGAGCATTGCTTACTCAAAAATTACTAAGTTTAGTAAAGAAAGTGCCGGGCATTTTGACCTAGATGCTGAACTGAAAATTTGGGTTGGTTCAGATCCAACACCAATTAGTAAAGACTTTAAAGCAGGAGATAACATTAATGAGGTTTATAGAATTATAAGCCAGTTTGCTTTATAAGGTACTGACACACTTTATTTTTTCTTTGAAAGTTGGCTCAGAGGCGAAAGTTTCGGCCAACTTTTTCTTTACATTTGCCGACACTTTATTACAATTAATCAAGTAAAAACAAATGCTTAGTTAAGTTCTCATTCAGTTTTCTCACGTTAGCATGTGCCCAACTTAGCCATCAGGCTAGTTTTCAACAGCAATGAAACAATGTTAATAGGGAAATCTGTTTATGAAAAAGTTAGCAGTTATTATTTCGAGTATGCTTCTGTCAACTGCCGCGACTGCTGCGGATAGTTACCAATCAATCAGCCATTTAGGATACATGGACACCGATGGCAACGACACAGTAAGTGTTGATTCAACATATTACTTCGCACCAAAGAAAACAATGGGTCCATACGACCAGTTTGAATACATCAACAGAACAACCAACGTGTTTGGTTCGTACGCTGATGATGACTTTGGTGATGTGACTAACATCGGTGGTGAATACTTCGTACAAGATTTCGTAATCGGTGCAGGTTACAGCAACTACGATTACGGTTCAGATACTAATTTATTCAACGTGTCTGCAGGTTACTTCTTTAATCCTAACCTTCTTCTTAAAGCGACATTTATTGACGTAGAAGACGGTGATAACACAGTAATGTTTGACCTTAAGTACAATCATCAGCTTAACAGCACTGATTACTTAGGTTTTACTTTCACAGCTGACGACGAGTTTGATTACCGTGCAGTAAATGCGAAATACTTCATGGATCTTAAACAAGGTAACTACCTAACAATTGAAGGTACAATCTTAGATACAGACGATAGCGGTAGCTCTTGGGAACTAGGTTCAAACTACTACTTCTCTAAAGCAACATCAGCTTTTGTAACCTTTAATAAAGAAGATGACTACAGCTTTGGTGCACAGCACTTCTTTAACAAAAACGTTGGCTTAAAAGCAGGTTATGCAAACAACTGGGATGACTCAGATTACGATGCATACTTTGCAAACGTAAGCTTACAGTTTTAATCATTAATTTGATGACATAAAAAAGCCCGCATTATGCGGGCTTTTTCGTTTTTATCATTACCAACCGCACTGGCGGCCTTCATTTTGCTCATCAAGGTATTTTTGTAACGGTGCAAAGTAATCTAAGATTGCTGTTGCATCCATTTCTTCTTTACCAGTGATCGTCGCAAGAGCTTCTTGCCATGGGCGGCTTGAACCCATTTCTAACATCGCATTTAGTTTTTCACCCGCCTCAGCAGAGTTGTAAACTGAGCAGCGGTGTATCGCTTCTTTGTTACCAGCAATTTCACATAAACTTCTGTGGAAGTCGAATTGTAAAATGTGTGCTAAGAAATAACGCGTGTAAGGCGTGTTACCTGGTACGTGATATTTTGCACCCGGATCGAAGTCTGCTTCACTACGTGCGATAGGCGCTTGTACACCTTGGTATTTTTCACGTAATTCCCACCACGCTTTGTTGTAGTTCTCTGGCGTTACTTCACCTGAGAAAACTTTCCAGCGCCATTGGTCTACTAATAAACCAAATGGGATAAATGCTACTTTGTCTAATGCCATTTTCATTAGTAGGCCAATATCTTTTGACTCATCAGGCACTTCGTCTAATAAACCAATTTCTTTTAAATAACCCGGTGTAACCGAAAGCGCAATGGTGTCACCAATCGCTTCGTGGAAACCATCGTTCGCACTCTCTTGATAGTAAACAGGCTGATTTTTGTATGCACGTTGATAAAAGTTATGGCCTAGCTCGTGGTGAATAACAGAGAATTCTTCACCTGTACGTTGAATACACATCTTAATACGCAGGTCATCTTTGCTATCAATATCCCATGCTGAAGCATGACACTGCACGTCACGGTCTTGTGGTTTAGTAAACAGTGAGCGTTCATAGAAAGTATCTGGCAGTGGCGCAAAGCCCATCGATGTAAAGAACTTCTCAGCACCACGTACCATTTTAAGTTCGTCGTAATCGTGCTCAGCTAATAGTTCTGTTACGTCATAACCAGGATCGGCATTTTCAGGTGCGACAACATCGTAAATGTTACCCCAAGTCTGTGCCCACATATTACCTAAAAGGTGTGCTGGGATAGGTTGGTCTTGAGGTACTTTATCTTCTCCATATTTTTCACCTAGCTTGGCACGAACATGACAATGTAATGAGTCATAAAGCGGTTTAACTTGGCCCCAAATACGGTCAAGCTCTTTTGCAAAATCATCTGCTGGCATGTCGTATTTACTACGCCACATAGCACCTGTATCCGCATAACCTAGCTCTTTTGCGCCTTCATTGGTTAAAGCAACTTGTTGTTCATATAGTGGGCGCATTGGTTTTGAAACCTGACGCCAACCTTGCCATAAATCAAGCAATTCATTGTAATCACGGCTCGTTGCCATTTTAGCGGTCATTTCGCCAAGGCTTAAACAGCTACCATCTTCTTTACAGTATTTACCTTTACCATATATACCACCTAACTCAGCAACTAACTGCGAGAGTTTTGCTGTTTTTTCAGCATCTTGTGGTGCAGGTAAAGTGAGCGCTAGTTTTAGCTTATCAAGTTTACGGCGTGCATCGTAATCAAGTTCTAAACTATCAAATTTTGCAGCTTCATTAGCAAGGCGTACAACGGCTTCGGTCATTTTGCGATTAACTTCAGCAGATAGCTCAGCAGTATCATAGGTGATGAAGTTGGCATAAATCCACTCAGCGCGGCTTGCTTCTAAATAAAGCGCACTTAATTCTTTTTCAGTATCGGCGATAAATTTAGCGGCATCTTGTGCGGTTACTTGACTTGTTTGGACTTCAGTCGTTGTCGTTTTAGTACTCGCAGCGTCATCATTACAGCCAGTAAGTGCAAGAGCACTCGCTACCATAAGTGCGCTCATACTGAGCTTAAATGGAGTCTTTTTCATAACGTTCCCTAGAAGTTTATTGTTATTTATTGCACATGCATAATAGCAGTGTCTTAGTAAACAACAAACAGCATCGCTAAAAACAACCTTAGTAAGAGCTGCTTACGTTGTATTTATGGCACGATCAGTCATACTTGAAGCAGTTAAATAAAATAAAAGGATTGCACAATGACGACCGTAATTATTCTGTTACTAGTTGCTGTGATTGTAATTTTTGCTGTGAAAGACATTCGCATCAATCTTGTTACACGACCTACGTTTAGTATGTTTAAAAAAGTTTTGCCGCCATTATCGCAAACAGAGCGTGAAGCCATGGAAGCAGGTGATGTTTGGTGGGATGGTGAATTATTCAGCGGTAACCCTGATTGGCAAAAGCTGCATCGTTTCCCTAAACCCGAACTTAGCGAAAAAGAACGCGCATTTATGAGCGAGCAAGTCGAAACCTTGTTAGCTATGCTTGATGACTATCAAATCGTGCAAAAAGATAAAGACCTACCAAAAGAAGTGTGGGACTACCTAAAAAAAGAAGGTTTCTTTGCGTTAATTATTCCTGAAAAATTTGGTGGCCGTGAGTTTTCAGCCATAGCTAATTCAACCATCGTATCGAAAATTGCCACTAAGAGCTTAACCGCTGCGGTGACCGTCATGGTGCCAAATAGCTTAGGCCCAGGCGAATTACTGCTTCATTATGGTACTACCGAGCAACAAGAGCGTTGGTTACCAAGCCTAGCGAAAGGTGATGATGTGCCTTGTTTTGCTTTAACGGGCCCTGAGGCGGGTTCTGATGCGGGTAGTATTCCTGATACTGGTGTAGTTTGTAAGGGCATGCATAACGGTGAAGAAGTGATTGGCTTAAAACTTAACTGGTCAAAACGCTATATCACGCTTGCGCCAATTGCTACAGTGCTGGGTCTTGCATTTAAAATGTACGATCCTGACGGCTTATTAGGTGATAAAACAGAGCTTGGCATTACATGTGCGCTAATTCCTACTGATCACGAAGGTGTACAGACAGGTGAGCGTCATTACCCGTTGAATATGGCATTTATGAATGGCACAACTTACGGTAAAGATGTGTTTATTCCACTTGATTGGATCATTGGTGGCGAAAAAGGCGCAGGTAGAGGTTGGCGCATGTTAGTTGAGTGTTTAAGTGCAGGCCGAGGTATTTCGTTACCTGCGCTTAGTACAGCAACAGGCCATTTGGCTTCAAGAATGACATCAGCCTATGCAACTGTGCGTCAACAATTTGGTGTTTCAATTGGACAATTCGAAGGAGTGCAAGAGGCTCTTGCGCGCATAGGTGGTTTAACTTACACCTTAGAGTCTGCAAGACTAATGACTGCAGGCGCGATTGATATGAAGTTGAGTCCGTCTGTGGTTACTGCAATTGCAAAATATCATATGACAGAAATGGGTCGTACTGTTATGAATGACGCTATGGATATTCACTCAGGTAAAGGGATCCAAGTGGGCCCAAATAACTATTTAGCTCATGGCTATATGGGGATCCCGGTGTCGATTACTGTAGAAGGTGCAAACATTCTCACTCGTAATTTGATGATTTTTGGTCAAGGTGCTACGCGTTGCCATCCTTTTGTTCTTAAAGAAATGGAAGCGGCTGCAATGGAAGATCATGATGTTGCTTTAAAAGAGTTTGACTCATTACTACTGCAACATATTTTGTTTGCTGGTAGCAATGCAGGCATGGCGTTTGTACACGGGTTAACACGTAGTTACTTCGCAAAAGCGCCGGTATCTGGTGCAACAGCTGTGTATTACAAACAATTAAGCCGCATGAGTCGTGGCTTAGCGTTTTGTACTGATGTTGCTATGCTGGTTTTAGGCGGTGAGTTAAAACGTAAAGAGATGATTTCGGCGCGCCTAGGTGATGTGCTTAGTCACTTATATTTAGCTTCATGTGTACTGAAACGCTACGAAGATGAAGGCCGTCAACAAGCTGATTTATCATTTGTACAATATGCTGTTGAGCATTCGTTATTTTGCATAGGTCAGGCATTCGATGGTTTCTTTAAAAACTTCTCTAATCCTGTTATTAATTTCTTACTGAAACGCATTGTGTTCCCGGTAGGTAATCATTATCACCGCCCAAGTGACGAGTTAGCACAAACTATGTGTGAGCACATGAGCAAGCCAGGTGTCTTCAGAGACAGATTAACTCACCTTTGTTATGTTGATGAAAATGCCGGTACAGGGGTGATGGAAAATGCCTTTCTAGCCATGATTGATACCCACGATGACTTTAAGCAGCTTCGTAAATGGCAAAAAGAAGGCACTATTGCTAAAAACCTTGAACTTGAGGATGCAATAGTCGTAGCGGCAGAGAAAAACTTGATTAACGAAACCGTTGCTGAGCGAATGAACAAAGCCAATGAGCTGCGCAAAAAAGCGATAGCTGTGGATAACTTCGCTCCTGGGGAGCTGTAAACGTTCCTAATATTTAATAGAGCCAAGCCTTGCATTCGCAAGGCTTTTTTATACTTAGCTACAGGCCGTTTGCAATCACTTTTTCTGCTTCACTAGCGGGCATAGGCTTTGCTTTTAAAAAGCCTTGGCCAAATTTACATTGAGTTTGCTTTAAAATAGCCAATTGTTTTTCCGTTTCAATTCCTTCTGCGACTACATCGAGCTTTAATGATTGCGCTAACGATAAAATAGCATCGACTAAGGGGTTGTGCGCTTTGTTTAAATGGTCAATGAAACTTTTATCAATTTTCATTATATGAATCGGTAATTGGTGTAAATACCCAAGCGCGGAATAGCCTGTACCAAAGTCATCTAAACACAGTTTCACTTCAAGAGGCTCAAGACCCTTGATGATTTTTGTCGCCAGCTCTAGATTACCGATAAGTCCAGATTCGGTTATTTCTAAGCATAGTGAGCCAAGAGGTAACTTATATTGCTTATATAAGGCATGTATTTGTTCCACAAAATCGAGGCTAGCAAAGTGACGCGATGACACATTTACGGTAATTCGGCCAAATGCTTTTCCTTCACTCGTCCACTTTGCAATTTGCTTTGCAGCAAGCTGAAGTAAATGTAAATCTAGGTTGATAATTTGACCTGTGTCTTCTGCTACCGGAATAAAATCATTTGGCGAGACAAAGCCTTTGCTTGGGTGATGCCAGCGCACAAGGGCCTCAAAACCAACAACTCTTGTGTCTTGAATAGTAAAAATTGGCTGGTAGTAAAGTTCAAAGTCGTCATGCTCAATGCCATGCTGTAAATCATTTTCTATATCGGCATGATTTTTAAGTTTTTTACGCATTGTATTGTTGAAAAACTTAACTTTACCACGGCCAGATGATTTCGCTTCGTACATTGCTGCATCAGCATGCTGCAATAGCTTATACGCTTGATCTCGACTACTTTCACAAAAAGCAACACCTATACTAGTCGATGCTTGTAAAAGGTGTCCATCAATATCAAGGGGCTGTGCGAGCACATGCTGGATCCGCTCAAGGGCATCATTTATTTGTTGTTTATCGGTAATGTTTTCCATAAAAATGGCAAACTCATCGCCTCCTAAGCGGGCGAAGGTGTCGGTGTTACGAATAGTGCTTAAGATCAATTCACAAATTTTAACTAAAAAATGGTCACCAACTTCATGGCCTAACGAATCATTGATACTTTTAAAGCGGTCAAAGTCTAAATAGAGTAGGGCATGCTTATGTTGCTTATTTGCTCTTGCAAGGCGAAGTATTGCATGTTTAATTCGCTCAATCAGTAAAGACCGATTAGCAAGTCCTGTTAATTCATCGTGAAGAGCTCGATGCTCAAGCTCTTGCCTTGATAATTGACGGTCTATTGCCATGCTGATTTGACGGCTAACATAAGTGAGTAAGGCACGATCATGCTCGTCATAATGGTAACTTTTACTGTAGCTTTGTACGGCAATGACACCGCTAATACGCTCATTCACTTTAAACGGTACACCTAGCCAAGACTCAGCCTGACGACCGACCATTTTAAAATGCCCAGCATCAATGTGCTGCTGAAATTCTTCTTTAGTAAAAAGAAGTGACTGATCTATATTTAGTAAGTAATAAGACGCAGTGTCTTTTAGTTGTTCTTTCGATATTTTTTTATGAGCATTTGAGCGCACGCCTTCTTCAATAATATAAACTAAATCAAGCACATCGAGCTGCTTGTCATAAAGGCCGATGAAGAAATTATCTGCCCTGAGTAAAGAGGTAATAATGCCGTGTAATGACTCAAAAAAACTATCTAGTTCACTTGATTGATACGTCAAATTGGCGATTTGCAGCATCGATCGTTCTAGCTTTTGCGCATCGTTTAACTGCATGACGGTTTGCTGTAAGTTTTCTATGGTGCGAACCTGATTGATCTTGGCACTTAATAAATGCGCGACAGTTGATAAAATCTCTAAATGCGCGTCATTGTAGTAATCTTTTTGCGGATGCTCACAGTCAATCACACCCAGTATTTTTTCTTTGTAAACTAATGGTACGCAAAGCTCAGAAAGAGCTGGGCGAGAATCTGCGATGTAACGTGGATCTTGGCTAACATCAGCAATCATCAAAGGTTTACCAGTACTTGCGACATAACCCGTAATGCCTTGATCAAAGCTGATTTCTGTACGGTCAATATGGTAAGTATCATGGCTGCCAGCTGTGCCTATAGAAGCCATTTCTTTTAGGGTGCGAGTTTTATCATCTGCGAGGTAAATTACACATTCAATAAAGCCTAGGCGGCTAACCACTTCAGACGTAACATATTCTAGTAATTCTTCAACTGTGTCTAATTGCATTACAGATGATGAAAATTGATTAATTATATGTAGTTGGTCTGTTTTGACCTCAAGTGCAAAAGCAGTGTCTAAACTCTTAGGCATAGAATAAAAGGTAACCGAAATGTTGTATTAATTTATTACGTTAACCTACTATCAAACTATCCACAAAGTTATTTTCAAAAAAAACTGGAACTGGTGTAAACTAGGCACCTGAATATGAACTTGGGTAATTTAGCAAGGTTATTTGCTCAAAGTTTACGCTATCCCCCTAACTTTAGCCGTGGAAACAAGCAATGTCAGATTTAAATTCGATGCAAACTCTAACAATTACACGCCCTGATGATTGGCACATTCATTTACGTGATGGTGAGCAACTCGTTGATACCGTTCGTGACGCAAGCCGTTACATGGGTCGCGCAATTATCATGCCTAATCTTGTTCCACCGGCAACTTGTACAGAAACTGCGTTATCTTACTATGAGCGAATTAAAGCTGCCGGCCCACAGGGTAACTTTGAACCGTTAATGGTGCTTTATCTGACAGATAAAACTACGCCAGAAGAAATCAAAAAAGCGAAAGCAACGGGTAAAATTGTTGCAGCTAAGTTGTACCCAGCTGGTGCGACTACAAACTCAGATTCAGGTGTTACTTCAATCAAAAACATCTACCCAGTACTTGAAGCAATGCAAGAAGTGGGTATGTTGTTGCTTGTTCATGGTGAAGTGACAGATTCATCTATTGATATTTTTGATCGTGAGAAGGTGTTCCTAGAAACAATTTTAGCGGACGTAGTGAACGATTTCCCTAACTTAAAAATTGTGCTTGAGCACATCACAACAAAAGATGCGGTAGAGTTTGTTAATAATGCACCTGAAAATGTAGCAGCAACAATTACTGCTCATCACTTACTTTATAATCGTAATCACATGTTAGCGGGTGGAATTCGCCCTCATTATTACTGCTTACCTATTTTGAAGCGTAATATCCATCAACAAGCGTTGATTGGTGCTGCAACAAGTGGTAGTAAAAAGTTCTTCTTAGGTACTGATTCTGCTCCGCACTACAAAGATAAAAAAGAAGCAGCTTGCGGATGTGCAGGTGCTTACACAGCACATGCTGCGATTGAGTTATATGCTGAAGCATTTGAAGAAGCGGGGGCTTTAGATAAACTAGAAGGTTTTGCAAGCCACTTTGGACCAGACTTCTATGGTATGCCTCGTAACCAAGATACTATTACACTATTTAAAGAAAGCTGGACGGTACCAGCAAGCTATAAACTAGGTGATTCAGAAGTGGTGCCAATCAAAGCTGAAGCGAAAATGGATTGGCAAGTAAAATAATCTAAAGCAATAGCACTCTTTTCTTGAAAATTAGAAGCCCATCATTTTGATGGGCTTTTTTCATTTATTATTAATTGTTTATAAATAATACTGTCATATATTTTTGTTTCGGCAGTTGACCTTAAAATTATTTTCGATTAATAGAGCTAAAAACTATTTAATGTGTTAGTCTTAAATTGCTTTGAGTTTTTGCGTATTGAATTTACGGATAATGTGCGGCTGTACGGTTACCGGTTAGGTTATTGGTTCTTCCTGTACTTTACCCCAAGTTTATTGGGCATTCACTCAGGGAGGATAGAGCCATTATGGCTGAATTTTAATAATTGACTTACAGGAAAATTTGGTATGTCAAACACGGTTACTGGTAAAGTTAAGTTCTTCAACGAAGCTAAAGGTTTCGGTTTTATTGAACAAGAAAATGGTCCTGACGTATTCGTACATTTCAGCGCTATTACAGGCTCAGGTTTTCGCACTCTAAGCGAAGGCCAACAAGTGTCTTTCGGCATCAAGCAAGGCCAAAAAGGCCCTGAAGCTGAGAACGTAGAATTAGCATAATTTTTATTATGTGAACCTAGGTTCAACTTGGTGAAACAGGACTCTGTTTCACCATAATTTCCCCCTCATCAAATTCTTTTTTAAAAT
>CESF01139264.1_pt1 | contig 20716 bp, 21 predicted proteins | sample 356331 | NCBI WGS metagenome assembly CESF01 (sample SAMEA2621779, study PRJEB7988) | marine metagenome | biome: marine biome (ENVO:00000447); feature: surface water layer (ENVO:00002042); material: "saline water (ENVO:00002010), including plankton (ENVO:xxxxxxxx)" | depth 5 m
ATAGCTCAATTGGCTTGATTTATGCACTGAAAAAAATTTTTTGATAATTGTAATTAATTATAAAAAGCCTTATTACATAAAAGTAATGAAACACAAAAATACTGTAAAAGAAATTTTAGATAATTTTCTAATTAACAAAGAAGGCAAATCAATATTAAAAAATATTGAAAAAAAAAAACTAGTTGATGAAGGCTTACTAGACTCACTTGATATCTTAACAATTGCTTCGGAAATAGAGAAAAAAACTAAAAAAAAAATTGATATTTCAAAACCAAAAAATTTCAATAAATTTAATAAATACAAAGATTTAATCAAAATATAATTTTGTGAAACTTCATCATATTGGAATTGTATGTAATGAAACTGATATGAATAAATTTTTTTTTAAGCCTAAAAAAAAATTTATATACAATGACAAAATTCAAAATAACAAACTAATTATTGAACATAATACTCATAATAATCTATGGATGGAATTTGTTATTCCAAAAAATAAAAAATCTACAGTTTATAAGTACTTAATCAAAAATGGCCCTGGAATACATCATTTTGGTTATAAAGTTAATAATATTTTAGATCAAAAAAAAAAATTAACAAAAAAAAAGGGTATTCTGTACATCAATTCATTTGAAACTAACATTCCTTGTTTTGGAGGTTTAATTAAGACAATGTTTTTTTTTAATAATAATTTTTTTATAGAGCTTCTTTCTAATGTTAAAAAAAAATAATATTTTAATAAGAAAAATTATTGAAAATTGTAAAAAATATCCTAATAAAATAATTATCTCTGATAAAAAAAAATCACTCACTTACGCTCAACTATTAACTTTGGCTATTAAAAATTCCAAAAAAATTAAGAATTTAAAATCTGATTATATTCCAATTTTAATAGATAGAAATGTTGAGTCTGTGATTGCTATCCTAGCAGTTGTTTTTTCAAAAAAAATTTTTTGCCCAATATCTAACAGTTTTCCAGGTGAAAGAATTAATTTATTTTTAAATATTTTAAAAACTAAAAAATTGATCAATTGTTCAAATAAAAAATTTAATTTTGTAAAAGAATTTAGAATAAATTTAAATTTGAATAATAAAAGTAATGTTTATAACTTTAAAAATTTAGATGATATATTTTATTTATTGTTTACATCCGGAACTACAGGCAAACCAAAGGGGGTTAAATTATCATTCAAAAATATATTGAATACATTACTTTGGTCAAAAAAATATTTAAAATGGACAAATCATAAAATTGGAATTGCAACACAGTTTTCTTTTGATATTTCTATGTTTGATTTATTTTCTGGTCTCTATTTTGCAGTTCCAATGTATATATTTGATAATCCTTCAAATCCATTGGACAGTATTAAGGAGATTAAAAAAAATAACATAACTTCAATTTTTTCAGTACCAACATTTTTTTCAAATTTTGTTAAATATAATTTAATGAAAAAAAACTTTGGTTCTTTGAAGAGAATTATTTCAGGAGGTGATTTTTTTTATAATAAAGATATTTTGTCTTGGAAATTCAATAATCCAAAAGTGGATATTTTCAATGTCTGGGGACCTACAGAAACTTCAATAGTAAACACAATGTATAAGGTGTTAAATAAAGATATTAAATTATTATCTGATGGAAAAAGTATTCCAGTAGGTAAATCCCATCCATTGATGAAAATAAAGATTTTAAAAGATAAAAAATTTTTAAAAAAAAATAAAGTTGGTGAAATTTGTATGATTGGTGAATGTGTTAGTAAAGGTTATATTGGAAGTAGTAAAAATTCAAAAAGCTATTTTAAATTAAATAATCAAAAAGCCTATTTAACTGGCGATTTAGGATATTTAGACAACCAAAATTATCTTCATATAATCGGCAGAAAAGATAATACAATCAAGATTTCAGGATTTAGGGTAGACAGCTTAGAGGTCGAAAATCTAGTTAATATGAATTTTAAAGTGACAAACTCATGTTTGATTAAATTAAATGTCTCAGAAATAAATATTTTATGCCTTGTGATTGAATCATCAAAAAAACTTAATTTTGAAAATATTTTGAAATATTTGAAAAAAAAATTACCATATTATTCTATACCGAAAAAGATAATTTGTTTAAAAAAATTTCCATTAAATCAAAATAATAAAATTGACCGAAATAAAATTAAAATGCTTGCCAATGAAAAATAAATCTCTAGTTCTTGTAATTGGGGAGTCTACTGGACTTGAATGTTTAAGAAATTTATTAAAATTACGATTATTAGATATATTTTTAGTTGTTAGTGTAGATCCGAAATATCATAAAATCATAAGAAAAATATGCAAAGAGAATAGAATTATCTTTCTTACATCTAATAAATTTAAAAATAATTATAAAAAAATTAAATTTAAAAAAAAAAAAAATTATTTTCTATTTAGTATTTTTTCAAACTTAATCATTAAAAAAGATTTTTTAAAAAAATTTAATAAAAAAGCATACAATCTTCATCCTGGTTTATTACCGTATTATCCTGGTAAAAACTGTGTATCTGGTGTTTTATTTAATGATGATAAAGAAACAGGTGTAAGTTTACATTTAATGAGTGAAAAAGTTGATAGAGGTTTAATCATTGACAAAAACAAAATTAAGATTCTTAAAAAAGATAACTTATTATCTTTAATGCAAAAATTGAAATTATCAGGGATAAACCTTTTTAATAAATTTATTAATGATTTATATTATAATAAAAAAATATTGTATAAAAAAAATAATTTTACTTTAAAGAAAAAATTTCCCAAAAAAATACCCAATAATGGATTAATAAGTTATAAAACAAAATATTTAGAATTTAATAACCTTATTAGAGCAAGTAGTTTTGGACCTTATAAAAACACTTGGGGAAATTTGTTCTTTTTATACAGAAATAAAAAAAAATATATTAAAAGTGTTAATAAGTATTTTTACCTTACAAAAAGAAGAAATGAAAAAATCAAATTTGTAGAAAAAATAAAAAGTAATATATTTAATTTAAAAATTGAAAAAAAAATTATTCAAGTTTTTACAAATTAGATGATAAAAGAATTAGATAATATATTTAAAAAAACAAATATTTATGATTCAAAATTCATTTATATTTATAGTGATTTTAGATTTTTTTTTAAATATTGTAAAAATAACCCGCAAAATTCCACTAAGTTATTTTTAGAACTTTTTACAAAAAAAGGAATAACATGTGTAATTCCAGCTTTTTCTTATACTACGACAGGGAATTTCATTGTAGAAAACACAAAATCAAAAGTTGGTTTTTTAGCAAATTTTGTTATGAAAAATTTAAGTTTTGATAGATCAGAGCATCCTTTGTTTTCTTTTGTTTCAATTGGTAAAAATAAAAAGATTGTAAAAAATATTGGAAAATCTGCCTTTGGAAATGATTGTATTCATTCAAGATTACATAAACAAAAAACTGTTTTTTTAAATTTATTTAGACCACTTAAAGACGGGAACACACTTGTGCATCATATAGAACAAAAAAATAAAGCTAAATATAGATTTGATAAAAAATTTGTTACAAGAGTAATTAAAAATAAAAAAATGTTTGGGACAAATTTTAAAGCCTATGTAAGAAAACATATTAATAAAAAAGAGGACCTTTTTACATTTAAAAAGATCTATAAAGATTTAATTAAAAAGGATTTTGTTTTTCAAAATAAAGTCAAAAGTTCAAATATTTTTATCTATGATTACGACGCTTTATATGCTTATTTTGAAAAAAGGTATAAAAAAGACAAGTTTGTATTTGTAAATAAATAGCGTTCACATTTTGAACATATTTGATATATATGTTCAACATATGAACAGTAAAGAATTTTTTAATAAGAATTTAGACAAAGATACTGAAAAAAAACTGGATATTTTAAGACAATTAAATAAAAATCCTGGAGTTTCCCAAAGAGATCTTGCGGATGAAATAGGAATAAGTCTTGGAAAAATAAACTATTTATTAAATGAGTTAGTTAAAAAAGGTTTAATAAAAGTAGATAATTTTTCAAAGAATAAATCAAAGATTAATTATATTTATTTACTTACACCTAAAGGAATATCAACAAAATTGAATCTAACTATAAAGTTTATGAAAAGAAAACTTAGAGAGTATGACGAGTTAAAAAAAGATTTGAAAGAGGATAATTATGTGGATAGTAGCGAAAGTCAAAAAAAATAACTTAAATTTATTTTGTTCTCAATTAAAAAAAAAGTTACCAAATATTAAATATTATTTTCCAAAAGTTAATATTAATTCAAACCAAAAAAAAAATATTTTAATTAATTATGTATTTTGTTTTCATTCATCATTTAAAGAAAGATCATTTGTTATAGCTAATAAGACAACAAAGGGTCTAGAATATTTTCTGGATACGAAAGAGTCAGATCAGGATGATATAAATAAATTTATTAGAGTGTGTAAAGAGCATGAGGACCAAAATGGAGATATTACAAATTCCTTTTTTAGTAAAGTTATACTCAATAAAGGGAAATTTATAACAGGTCCATTTAGTAATTATTTTTTTAATTTGATTAAAAAAGATAAGAAAAAAGTTAGTGTTTTAGTTGGCAAAATGTCAATTTCAATTTCTAACGAAAGTAAAACTTTATATCAGCCAGCTTGATATAAATTAAGTGATTTATATTTTAATGACTCTTGTTTAGGAGGCATCTGCGGAGCCGTGGGAAAAATGATAAAAGATCTCTTTTTAACAGAATTATTTGGTTACGATTGTTATACAAGTAATAAATTGAATTTGAATAAGATAAAAAAAACTCAAAAACCTTTTTTTTTAACAATTAAATCAAGAAATAAATTAAATATAAAAATAGATAAAAATATAAGAATTAGTTTAATGTCAAAACAGATAAATTTTAAAAAGAAAGTTGTGAAGACCGAAAATAACTTGCTTAATTGTAGAAAAGCAAATTATTCTGACAAGAAAAATATATTAAAGATTGCACAAAATTCACCCTCAGTTTCAAGGTTTTTGATTGATAAAACAATAAGCAAAAAGTTTAAAAAAAATTACAAAAAAGAATGGATTTTAAATTATTTTAGAAGGAAAAGAGGTGATAATTTATTATTAGCTTTTTTGAATAAAACTATTTTTGGATTTATTTTATTAATAAAAAAAAAGAATGAAGTTATCATTGATCAAATTGTTGTTGATAAAAAATATGTGAAAAAAAAAGTAGGGACTTCTTTGATAAATTATCTTTCAAAATTATATTTTAATAATGGCAAATTGACCATTAAAGCTGGTACCAGTATAGATAATCATGTTGCAAAAAAATTTTACCTTAAAAATGGATTTAAAAAATTTGATACCTATTTTATATATCATCTTAAATTTGTATAAATGATTTCAAAAAAAGAAGTAATACTAGATTATAAAGCAAATATATCTGGAAAAAGGGTTTTGAAGATAGATTTTTTAAAGGGAATTTCTAAATCTAATGTCTATATTTCAAAAAAAACTGGATTGATCTTTCATAAACCAAAAATAAGTACAGACAAAGTATTAAAGCTTTGGTCAGACAAGATTTTTTCAAATAAAATTGATTATAAGAATTTAACTTACAGTTCTGAAAATATCACTATGAAATCTAGACATTTTTATTGTGCAAATTTTTCAAAAAAATATTTAATTAAAAAAAATTTAAATTACTGTGATTTTGGTACAGGTGAAGGAAATTTTCTAAAAGAAGTTTTAAATATCAATAAGAATATAAATATAAATTTCACAGAATTTAGTAAAAAAAATATTCTTTTAATTTTAAAAGATTTAAAGCACAAAAAATTGAGAAATTATAATTTTTATAATGGACCAATTGAACAAGTTGATAGGAACAGAAATATAAAAAATATTAATTTTGGGTCGCTATTGTGGACATTATGTAACTGTATTGATCCCATAGAGGTATTAAAATCGATACATAAAAAAATGAGTAAGAACGGCCATTTATTGATAGCGGAAAGTTCAAGAATTTTAGTTCCATTTAAAAAACCAATATATAATTATTTTAACTTTTATAATCACACAGAAAATACTCATCCGTGGCATTTTTCATTTAATTCGTTATCTAACTTACTTGAATTAGGTGGATTTAGAATTATTCATCATAATAGGTTTTATGATGAAAATGATATGGTTGTAATTGCAAAAAAAAGAAATTTAAATTCTAAACCTAAATTCATTAAGGATGATTATAAAAAAATTAAATTATTTTTAAAAAAATGGAAAGAAAACAGTTTCTTTTTAAAAAACAAAAAATTTTAAGTGTTAGTCATAATTCAAGCAAGAATGTCTTCAAAAAGATTTAAAGGAAAAGTATTATACAAAATTAATAAAAAACCTCTTATTTGGTACTTGATAAACAACATTAAAAAATCCAAAAAAGTGACCAACATAATAGTTGCAACATCAAAAAATAAATCTGATGATGTATTAATTAAATACTTAAAAAAGATTAACATTAAATTTTTTAGGGGAAATTTAAATAATGTAATGAAAAGATTATTTGATTTATCAAAAAAATTAAAAAAAAAATTCTTTTTAAGAATAAGTGCTGATAGTCCTTTAATTGATTATAGAATTATTGATAAAGCTATTTTATTAGCAAATAAAAAAAAAAAATTTGATTTAATAACCAATGTTTTTCCCAGATCGTATCCTTCTGGGCAATCTGCAGAAATTATAAGATCAGATATATTAGGGAAAGCTTTGAATAATCCGAAGATAACTAAATATGATTTAGAACACGTGACAACATTTTTTTACAAAAATAATAAAAAGTATAAAATTATAAATTTTTCAACAAAGAAAAAATACTATAATAAATTTTCAATAGATTATAAAAATGATTTAGGAAATTTAAAAAGATACTTTAAAGCATGAAAATTTCAGCAGGAATAATTGGATTTGGTATTGGAAAAAAACATTTCGATTCTATTGAAAATTATAAAGGCTCGAAAGTAAAAATAATTTGTGAAAAAAATGGTAAATTGATAAATAAATTAAAAAGGAAGTATCCTAATAAGATTATAACTAATTCTGAAAAAGTAATTTTCAACGACAAGAATATCAATTTAGTTTCTATTGCAAGTTATGATAATTATCATTTCCCACAAATTTTGAAATGTATAAAAACTCAAAAAAATTTTATTGTAGAAAAACCGATGTGTTTAAATGAAAAAGAACTTAATATTATAAAAAAAAAGTTAAAGAACAGTAAAGCAGTTAAAATGACCTCTAACCTGGTTCTGAGAACAAATGATTTATTTAATAAAATTAAAAAGAAAATAAACAGAAATAATATTTTTTACATAGAAGGTGATTATATGTGGGGAAGATCTCAAAAACTAATGGGCTGGAGATCTAAAGTTAATCAATATTCGATTATACTTGGAGCCGCAATACATATGATTGACTTGTCAATATGGTTATTAGGAATGCGACCTATTAAAGTTTCGGTATTTGCTAACAATATTGCTACTAGAAATTCAAAGTTCAAAAAAAAAAGCTTTGCACTGATTGTTTTAACTTTTCCAAAAAATATTTTGGTAAAGATCACAGCAAATAGTGCATGTGTTTTTAATCATTTTCATGAATTAAAGGTATATTCAAAAGATAAAACATTTTATCATAGTATTAATAACTCAGTTGAATTTAGAAAAAAAAATTTGAAAACCACAAAGGTTAAAATTCAAGGTAAATACCCTGATAAAGAAAATAGAAAAAAATTGATCAGAAATTTTGTTGATCATTTAATAAATAAGAATAATAGATTATTAATTAAAACAAATGAACAATTAGATTTAATGACTGTGTGTTTGGCAGCTGAAAAGTCTATGAAAAAAAATAAAGAAATGAAAATAGAATATGGAAGTTAAATTTTCAAAACCTAACATAAACGTAAAAGATATTAAAAATGTTGTAAATATACTTCAAAGCGGATGGCTTACTCATGGTAAATATACCCAATTATTTGAAAAATCATTTGCAGCTTTTACAGGGGCAAAATATTGCACAACAGTTTCAAGCTGTACTGCTGGACTTCACTTGTCATGTATAGCCTCTGGTTTTAAAAAAGGTGACGAAGTTATTGTACCGGCAATGACACATACAGCTACAGCTCATGCTGTAGAATTCACAGGTGCAAAAGCTGTTTTTTTAGATGTCGAAAACTTGACTGGAAATTTGAATTTGAAAATAATTTCTAAAGCAGTAACAAAAAAAACTAAAGGTATTATAATTGTCCATATGGCAGGTTATCCATCTGAAATTAAAAAAATAGCAAGATTTTGTAAACAGAAAAAGATAAAATTAATTGAAGATTGTGCACATTCTGTAGGATCAAAAATTAGTGGAAAACACTTAGGAAATTTTGGAGAATCTGGATGCTTTTCTTTTTATCCAACCAAACAAATAACAACTGGTGAAGGTGGTATTGTGATTACAAACAATAAATCTTTTTTTAAAAAAATAAAAAAATTAAAAGCTTTTGGTATTAATAAAGATATCAATGAAAGAAAAAAACAAGGTGAATATGATGTAGAAAGTTTAGGTTATAATTATAGAATGACAGATTTTCAATCAGCATTAGGACTTGGCCAATTAAAAAATTATAAGATGAATTTGAAAAAAAGGCACAAAATTGCCCAAAGATATATTAAAAATCTAAAGTCAGAAAATAAAATATCTTTTCTTAAATTTAGCAAAAATTGTTCATATTTTATATTTCAAGTGTTTGTAAAAAATCGAGACAAAATACTTCAGATTTTGAAGGAGAAAAGAATTGGTGTCAGCGTTCATTATGCCACTCCACTACCTTTAATGACTTATTATAAAAAAAAATATAATTTAAATAAAAAAAATTTTGTTAATTCAATTAGGTATGCAAAATATAATATTTCATTACCAAATCATCCTTTTTTAAAGAGTAATGAGATAGATTATATTTGTGATACAATTAAAAAAAATATTTAATAAAAAATGAAAAAAATTGTTTTAGTTGGTGGTTGTGGATTTATTGGACACAATTTAGCTATTAACCTTTTAAAAAGAGGACATATACCAACTGTAATTGATAGTTTGTCTGTAAACAATCTTTATTCTACAGATATTAATCAAGCTAAAAATCATAAACTATACACATCAATCTTAAACAACAGAATTGATTTATTGAGACAAAATAAAATTGATTTGATAATTCAGGACGCAAGAGAATATAGTGCAATATCAAATATCATCAGTAGGATTAAACCAGATATAATAATACACTTAGCAGCTGTTTCACACGCAAACAAATCTAATAAAGATCCACACTCAACTTTCGATCATAGTTTAAGAACATTGGAAAATTCTTTAGATATAGCTAAGAATAATATGACTCATCTAATTTATATGTCATCAAGTATGGTGTATGGGAATTTTGAACAAGAAAGTGTGAATGAAGATACTAAATGTGACCCAATAGGGATTTATGGTAATTTAAAATTTGCAGGTGAGTTAATTGTTAAATCTTATAATCAAGTTTTTGATTTACCTTATACAATAATAAGACCCTCAGCTTTATATGGTGAAAGATGTGTCAGTAGGAGAGTGGGGCAAGTTTTTATTGAAAATAGCCTAACAACTAAAGAAATACAAATAAACGGAGATGGAAAAGATAAATTAGATTTTACTTATATTCAAGATTTAATTGATGGGATATCATTGTGTTGTGAAAACTCAAAAGCAATTAATCAAACTTTTAATTTGACTTATGGAGAGTCAAGATCAATACAAGATTTACTAAAAATATTACAGTCCGAGTTTGATGGATTAAAAATTTCATTTAAGGAAAAAGAAAAATTTATGCCAGAAAGGGGTACATTGAATATATCTAAAGCAAAAAGTTTACTTAATTATTCCCCTCAGTTTCCAATAGTTTCTGGTTTTTTAAATTATATAAATTGGTATAAAAATTTTTGGAAAAAAATTAATATTTAATTTTACTAAATGTATCTTGGTTTGGTCGATGTTGGTGTTGGAAACATAGGTTCATTAAAATCAGCTTTGAATAAAATTGATGTGAAATATAAAATTTGTAAAGAAGCAGAGGATTTTAGAAATATAAATAAGATAATTTTACCTGGTGTTGGAAATTTTAATGATTTTATGAATAAAATTAAAAACAAAAATTTAGATAAAATTATAAAAGAAAAATACAAAAAAAATATTCCAATTTTTGGAATATGTTTGGGTTTTCAAGTTTTATTCTCTAATAGTAGTGAAAGTGGTTTTACAGAGGGCTTAGATTTTATTAAAGGAAAAATAATTAATTTTAAAGAAAAATTAGACACTCTAAGAATTCCCCATGTTGGATGGAATAATTGCACACTTGAAAAAAAAAGTATTCTTTTTGAAAATGTTGACAATAACTCAGATTTTTATTTTACACATTCTTTTTATTTAGATGATTGTAATAAAGATTATATAATATCAAAAACAGATTATGGTTTCCCTTTTATATCTGGAGTAGAAAAAGAAAATTTATATGGTGTTCAGTTTCATCCAGAAAAAAGTCAATTAAGTGGAATGAAAGTACTTAAAAATTTTTGTGAAAGGTGTTAAGTGTTAAAAAATAGACTTATAATTACTTTGACTTTCTTAGATGGGATACTGTTTAGGACAAAAAAATTTAAACCTGATTATCGTTATACAAAAAATTTTGTAGATTTGTGGAGTATAGACGAAATTATGATTATTGATTTATCAGAAAAAAAATTTCAAGCTAATTTTTTAGATACTATAAAGTTCTTCTCAGAAAACTGCTTTGTTCCTTTAACAGTTGGTGGAGGTATTAAAAATTTAGAAAATGCAACCACATATTTCAATCACGGGGCTGACAAGATTGTATTGGGCAGTGGTTCTGTAATTGAAGGTAATTCAATTCAAAATATTTCTGACATATACGGATCTCAATCAATTATTCAAAGTATCGATTGTAAAAAAGAAAATGAAAATTATAAGTTAACTATTAAAAGTGGAACAATCTTAACCGATATTGATCCTATAGATGCATCACAAAAAGCTTTAAAATTAGGTGCAGGTGAAGTTATGATTAATAACATTGATAATGATGGAAGTTTATTAGGTTATGATATTGATTTTTTAAATAACGTTTCAAAAAAAATAGAATGCCCAGTTTTAGCATTAGGTGGTGCAGGAAATTGGTCACATATAGTTGATTTATTTAAATTATCTAACGTTACTGGTGCATGTACTCAAAACATATTTCATTTTACAGAGGAGAGTATTTCTTCAGCTAAAAACTTCTTAATTCAAAATGAAATTTTAGTAAGAAATTAATCTAATGATTGAATTTTGTAAAAATTGCATAATGCCTAATTCAAGACCAAGAATTGAATTTAATAAAGATGGTATCTGTAATGCATGCACAAACTATGTTGAAAAAAAAAATATTGATTGGGTTCAAAGAAAAGAACTTTTTTTAAATAAAATTAACGAGATTAAAAAAAATTCTAATCAGATTAATAAACATTATGATGTTGTTGTACCGTGGTCTGGTGGAAAAGATTCTACTTCTATAGCACTCAAATTAAAATTTGAGCTTGGCTTAAATCCACTTTTGGTTACTTTTTCCCCACTCATTTTAAACGAAGTTGGAGAATTTAACCGAGAGTTATTATTAAATCAGGGTTTTGATAGTGTGTTTATTAGACCAAATCAAAATGTAGCAAAAAAACTTGCTCAAAGATTTTTTATTGAAAGAGGAAATCCAAAAATAGCATGGGATGCTGGTGTTAATTCTGTCCCAATCCAGGTAGCTATTAATTATAATATACCAATTGTAATTTATGCTGAACATGGAGAGAGCGAATATGGTGGTTTAGTTTTGTCTGAAGAAAGTAAAATGAAGAGAGATTTAAGAGAAGTTATAGAGCATCAAATTGGGGATTTTCCTGAAAATTGGATAAGTAAGGATATATCAATAAAAGATCTTTCGCCTTACATATATCCTGATGACAAAAACACTAAGAGCTTAAGTGTAACAGCTTTTTATTTTAGTTATTTTTTTAGATGGAGTATGTACGAAAATTATGAATATGTTAAATCTAAATTACCGAATTTTAAAACAGCTATCAACGGAAGGACATCGGGCACGTTTACTAATTTTGATAGTTTAGATGATAAGATTGATGATGTTTATTATTATATGCAGTATATAAAATTTGGATTTGGAAGAGCCACAAGAGACTCTTGTAGAATGATACAAAATAATCAATTAACAAGAAGTGAGGCAATTGATTATGCTAGAAAATATGACGATGAATTTCCTAATTATAATTTAAAAGAAGTTCTTGATTATTTAGGATTAAACAAAATTGATTTTGATACAATCGTAGACAAACATCGAAATCAAGAAATTTGGAAGTCATCTAATAATTCTTGGAAACTAATAAAAAGCATATAAGGTTTAATTATGAAAAGATTTGATAAATATGGATTGTGTTTGGAAGAGTATACAAACAATAATAACAATGCAAAAGTTTATTATAACAGAGCAGTAGGAAAATCTCCTGAGATGGAAGTTTCAAAAGCAATGGCAAAGATAGTTAAAAAATATATAAAAAAGGATGAAAATGTTTTAGATGTTGGTTGTGCGACAGGCCATTTTTATAGATCTTTAAAAAGGGAAATTAAAAAAAATTTTTATTATACTGGTTGTGATCCATATAAAATTTTTTTGGATTTTGCAAATAAAGCATGGAAAAATGATCAAAAAGTATCTTTTAAAAAAGGCAATATTTACAATCTTCCATTCAAAAAAAAATCTTTTGATATTTGTTTTTCAAGCAATGTTTTGCTTCATCTGCCAGATATATCAAAGCCAATTAAGGAATTACTTAGAGTTACAAAAAAGAAATTGATATTAAGGACAGTCGTTTACAATGTCTCTTATAAGATTCAATTAGTTTATAATAATAAATGGTGGAAAAATACTAAAGTCAAACCAATTGATGAGTTTGATACGAGAGGTAATCCAAGATCTTTTTCATATTTCAATATTCATTCTAAGGATTATCTTCAAGCATTAATAAAAAAAATATCGCCTAAATCTAAAGTTAAATTTATAAAAGATAATTTCTTCTTAAAATCAAAAATTAATAAAAGCATAAAATCTGAAAAAAGACCTCTTGCAACCAGAATTGTTGGTGATGAACAATTTTCGGGCTGTTTGATGCAACCTCATTATTTCGTAATAATTGAAAAATAGTTAATGAATAGAATTGGTGACAAGATACTAAACTTAATAAAAAAACTTTATCCTATTAACAGAAGTTTAACTGGACCTGGAAATCTTGAAACTTTGAAAAAGATAAAAAATATAATTCCAAATTTAAAAATTTTGAAATTTAAATCTGGAAAAAAAGTTTTTGATTGGACAATTCCACCTGAGTGGTCTGTAAAATCTGCATATATAATTGATCCTAATGGCAAAAAAATAGTAGATTTTAAAAAAAATAACTTACACTTACTCGGTTATTCACAATCAATTAATCTTTCATTAAAATTAGATGATTTAAAGAAAAATATATTTTCACTTCCAAAGCAACCAAATGCAGTACCTTATGTAACAAGTTATTATAAAAAAAATTGGGGATTTTGCTTATCTCACAATCAATTAAAAACACTGTCTAAAGGAAGTTATAAAGCTGTTATAGATACAAATTTTAAAAAGAATGGAAACCTTATTGTTGGGGAACTTTTGGTTAGGGGTAAATCTAAAAAAGAAATTATTATAAGTACAAACATTTGCCATCCCTCAATGGTTAATAATGAACTGAGTGGTCCTTGCTTAGCAACTTTCTTAGCAGAATATTTAAATACTAAAAAAAACTTTTATACATATAGGTTTATTTTTGTTCCAGAAACAGTAGGTATGCTTGCTTATTTGAGCAAAAGATTAATGATTATTAAAAAAAATTTTAAAGCGGGATATCATCTCACGTGCATTGGGGACAAAGGACCTTTTTCTATGATTAAAACAATTAATGAGGATAGTTATTCCGATAAAATTGCTTCAACAGTTTTGAATTTTTATAAAAATTCAAAAAAACACTCTTTCTTATCACGTGGTTCAGATGAAAGACAATACAATAGTCCTAAAATTAATCTACCAGTAGCAACATTGATGAGAACAAAATTTGGTTCATATAAAGAATATCATACGTCACTAGATAACTTAAAAACTGTTTCGAAAAAGTCTTTAGAAGATTCCTATAATTATGTTTTAAGAGTATTAGATTTTATTGAAAATGACTTTAGGATACAATCTACGGTGAAAGGTGAACCATTTTATTCTAAAAGAAATCTTTTCAGAAAACTTGGCCTAAAAACTGAACTGGACAAATATGAGTGGGATTTATTTAATTTGCCAGCATATGCAGATGGCAGTTATCTATCTGATATATGTAATAAAATTAAAAGACCACCCTGGGAACTTTATAAAACTATAAAGATTTTGCAAAAATCCAATCTCTTAAAATTATCTAGATAGAGTTTAATCTAAATGAAAAAATCAATCTTAAAGTCAATTGATCTTTTGCTAAGTTTTAATTTAAAGAAATCAATAGGTTTCTTTATTTTTTTACTAATCGCTATTTTATTTGAAACTTTAAGTGTGGCCTTAATTGTACCTTTAGTGGATATAGTTACCTCAAAAGAAGGTTCAGATTATTATGATTTATTACAAAGATTTAATTTTTTAAAGATAGAAAATATTTTTCTATTTTCATTAATTGCATTTTTATTAATTATTTTGATTAAAACTTTATACCTAATCTTTTTCTCATGGTGGAAAAATGACTTTATTTCAGAACTTAATACAAGTTTTAGTTCTAAACTTTTTCACCAGTATTTAAGTAAATCTTATTTAGATTTATCAAAAACCGATACATCAATTATAATTAGAAATTGCTGGGAAGAAGTGAGAATTCTAACAGGAGGATTAAATAATCTTTTTTTATTGTTTGTAGAATTTTTGGTTTTTTCATCAATAATAATTGTTTTATTTTTATATGATCCAAAAACTTCAATATTTATTTTTGTTTTCTTTTTAATTATAGGTTTATCTTATATTTATTTGACTAAAGGAAAGATAACTCAATGGTCAAAAAATAAGATTTTTTTAACTAGCAATATAATAAAATCTATTAATGAATGTTTTGGATTAATTAAGTACATCAGATTAAGAAATAAAGAAAATTTCTTCTTTAATAGATTTAATCATCCTGTATTAAGAATTAATAGATTGACTAGGAATCTATCATTTACTAGAGAAATCCCAAAAAATATACTTGAGATGATTGCAATATCATCTTTATTTTTTGTAGTTTTGATAAACTTAGATTCGACTAATGGAGTTTCAAAAAATTTGATATCTTTACTTGCAATTTATGCAGGTGCTGCGTTTAGAATTTTACCAGCTATAAATAAAATAATTAATTTAGTTCAGTCTTTTTATAATTATATACCAACTTTAGATATTTTGTATCATGATTTAGTCAGTAAAAAAAATTCGAATTTTTTTAATAATCTAATCGATGATAATAATAAATTTCAATTTAAGGATATTATTGAATTTAAAAATGTTTACTTTAAATATGACGATCAAGAGGATTACGTTATTGAAAATCTTAGTTTTACAATAAATAAAAATGACTTTGTTTGTTTTGTTGGAGAAAGTGGTGTTGGAAAATCAACATTAATAGACTTGTTAACTGGAATTTTGATACCAACAAAAGGTAATATTTATGTTGATAATATTGATACTAAAAATATTTTACCTAAATATCAAAATATTATTGGAATTGTTCCCCAGAAAACTCGTTTAATTAACGACAGCTTGCTGAGCAACATTATTCTTGAAAGTGACGAAAAATTAAAAAATGAGAAAAGATTTAATAATGCAATCAAATTTGCACAATTAGAAAAAACAATTAAAGAAAATAAAGATGGAATTCAATATAGCGTGGGTCAAGACGGCTCTTCTCTATCAGGTGGACAAGGTCAGAGAATAGCAATTGCACGAGCATTATATGAGAGCCCAGAAATTTTAATTTTAGATGAAATTACAAGCGCCTTAGACTCAAAAACTTCTCAACAGTTATTTAATTGTATAAATGATCTCATTGGAAAAAAAACTTTGATTATGGTTTCTCACAATGAGGATTTGAGCAAGAGGGCAGACAAAGTTTTTAGACTAACTAAAGATCAAAATCAGACAAATCTCATTAAATTATATGAAAAAAATTAATCTTGTATTAACAGGGAATAGTGAATTAGTTGAGCCAGACAAACATAATTTATTTCTTGGACATTGGTGCAATGATATAATTAAAAAAAAAGATATAAATTTTTCCACACAAGATTATCATTGGTCTGATCTTTCTAAAGTTAAGAAAGATTATATTTATTTAAAAAATACTTTTGAACTATTTTTAAGTGCCCTCACTCTTTATTTGAATGATTTTCATAAAGAAAATCGAAGTGAAACTTATTGGAGAGTTATTATAGGTCCATGGTTATTACAAAGTATATGTATTATTTTTGATAGATGGGAAACACTTCAAAAAATTTTTAAGGAAAATCAAAATAGGTTTGATGAGGTAAATATAATTAGATTTGATGAGGAACTTTTAATATCTAATGATTTTTACAATTTTACTGAGAAAATGGAATCTCATAGCTGGAACCACAAACTGTTTATTGAAATTATTAAAGAACTTAAACCAAATATAAAACTTAAAGAAAAAACTTTCACAAAAGAACAAAATCAAAGTCCAAGAAAAAATAATAAAACTAATTACAAAATTATCGATAAATTATTAAGTATTTTACCATCTAATAAAAAAAAATTATTTTATCAGGCAAACTTTAAGATTTTTGATTCTGTGATTTTATATTTAAAAAATGGAATTATGTGCAGACAATTTAATGAATTTAATTTTAAAGTAATTGATAAAAATTTGATAGATAGAAAAAAATTGAACTTAAATTTTGATTTTAAAAATGATTATGAAAAATTTTTAAATAAATTTATTTTAAGAATTATGCCTAGTTCTTATTTAGAAAATTACAAATTATTAGTGGAAAATTCATTACAAATAAAATTTAATCCAGATATGATTTTAACAGCCTTTGCTCATTTTAATAATGACTTTTTTAAAATTTGGATAGCTCAAAAAATTCTAGAAAATAAAAAATTTTACATATGTTCTCATGGTGGATGGGTTGAAAAAGAAATTAATTTTGGTTCTTGGGAGAAATCAGCATTTAAATTTATTTCATGGAAAAAAGAAGAAGGAAAGAATTTTATTCAGATGCCACCAAATTTTTTTTTAAAAAAAAGAAAAATTTTAAATAAATTAGAGGGAAAATCTCTTTTATTTTTGTCATATCATGTAGAGTCTTATGCTCACAGAATTCAAGATGGGCCAATGAGTTCTGATATTTTAAATAATCATGATCAATGGCTACAATTTTTGAAAACCTTAAACATCAATATTAAAGAAAAAATTATTTTCAGACAGGGTCCTTTTAATGACAATTGGGGTTTTAAACAAAAGTTTATAAATAATTTTGGAGAAAAATACATTTCCAAAAAAAAAAAATTAGAACATGATTTTTCTAATTCAAAAATAATAATTAATACAGCTATGCAGACTACTTTTTTTGAAACTATGAAAATGGGGTTACCCACGATTATTCTACTAAAAAAAGATCTATGGAATTTAAGTAAAGATTTGTTTGTTTTTTATAATAAACTCAAAAATAATAATGTGATTTTTACTAATTACGCAGATGCAGCGAAACATGTTAACACAATCTGGGAAGACCCACTTAAATGGTGGAATAGTGAAGAATTATTGAAATTAAGAAATGAATTTTTCAATATATGCTGCCTTGAGAATCAAAATAATCTTAATTCTTGGTTAGAATTTTCAAAAAAATATAGGCTTTAATAATGGACATGTTTAAACATTTGATTAAGTGGAATTATAAATTTTTAAGATATCCCATTCAAACAAGTAAAATAATTTTTGAAGATTATCAAAAGCAAAAGGATAAAAGTATTCACCTTAAACATGATTTTGTTTGGTGTGTTGGTTTACCAAAGTCAGGAACAACTTTTATTGAGGAAATATTTGAAAGTTTAAATTATTTGAGTTTAACTAATTCTCCTTTAAGAATTTGTAAAGATAATGATTTAACAAATTCACATAGAATTTCTCATAAAATGTTAGAAAATATTAAATATAAAAAAAAAACATATTTAAAAACTCACACCCATTTTTTTTCTGAATTTGAAAATTATATTTCACTTTACAAGCCGAAAGTAATTTTTAGTTTTAGAGACTTACAAGATATGATGATAAGTCGTTATTTTCATATATTGGCTGATAAAAAACATAGATTTCATCACAAAGTTATAGATCTAAGTTATCACGAGGGCTTTAAGGAGTCTCTTGTTTTGAAATCTGAAATTGATGAATATTTTCCTTTAAAGTATTTTTATGATTGGATAAACAATTGGAAAAATTATCTAAAAAATAAAAAAGATTGTTTACAGATGGATTATTCAAAATTAATCAATTCAAAACAACAATATATATATGAAATTTTGAGATATTTAGACATTGATGAGAAAAGTTTTGAAATTATTTTAAAAAGATTAAAAAAAAATGATTCTGAAAAGATTAATAAATTAGATGCTCAATTAAATTTAGTAAAACCCAGAACGTTAAACAAATTTAAACCAATCAGTAAAGATGAACTATTGAATAACGATGTTCAAAATTTTTACAAAAAAGTAATGAAGGAAATAGAGTAATATTATGTATTTAGTAACTGGTTGTGCAGGATTTATTGGAATGCATTTAACAATGTCTCTATTGAAAAAAAACAAGTCAGTAATTGGTATTGATAATATGAATAACTATTATGATGTAAACTTAAAAAAAAAAAGATTATTGAGTTTAAAGAAGTTTAAAAAGTTTAATTTCAAAAAAGTTGATATTAAAAATTTAAATTCTTTAAAAAAAATTGTAAAAGATTATAAAATTGACTACATTATTAATTTAGCTGCCCAAGCGGGTGTAAGATATTCAATAACAAACCCTGAAACATATTTTGAAAATAATATAAAAGGTTTTTTTAATATTTTGGAGATTGCTAAAAGTAAAAAAGTTAAACATTTAGTTTACGCTAGTAGTTCAAGTGTATATGGAGCATCGCAAAAAAAAATTTTTAAAGAAAGCGACAATGTTGATCAACCAATAAGTTTTTATGCTTCATCAAAAAGATCAAATGAATTAATGGCTCATTCCTATAGCTACATTTATGGCATACCTGTTACAGGCATAAGATACTTTTCAGTCTATGGTCCTTGGGGTCGACCAGATATGTCTTTATTTATTTTTACAAAAAAAATTTTATCAGGAAAGAGTATAGATGTATTTAATAAAGGTAAAATGAAAAGGGATTTTACATTTATAGATGATGCGGTTAACGCTACTTTTAAAATAATTCACAAAATACCAAAAATAAATAGAGATAATAAGATTTGTAAATTTAAAATTTTTAATGTTGGTGGTGGAAATACTATAAGTTTAATCAATTACATCAAATTGATAGAGAAAAACTTGGGCATCAAGGCTAAAAAAAATCTAAAAGGAATGCAGTTAGGCGATGTAAAAGCTACTTTATCAAATAATAATAATTTAAAATCGTCTGTAAAATTTAATCCTAAAACAAATATTAAAATTGGAATAAAAAAATTTATTGATTGGTATAAAAGCTTCTATTTAAATGAAAAATAAAAAAATTTGTATAGTTGGATTAGGTTATGTGGGTTTACCTTTGGCTGTTAACCTTTCAAAATATTTTGAAATAGTTGGGTATGATAATAATGAACAAAGAATAATTAATCTAAAAGGAAATAATGATAAAACAAAAGAGATTAAAAATTCTGAACTTAAAAAAACAAAAATTTTATTTACTAGCAAAAAATTAGAAACTAAGGATTGTTCGGTATATATAGTTACCGTACCAACCCCAGTTGACTCTCAAAACAAACCACTTCTTACAAGCTTAATTGAAGCAACAAAAATGATTGGATCTTATGTTAAAAATGAAGATTTAATAATTTATGAGTCAACTATATTTCCAGGATGTACAGAGGAAATCTTAATTCCTTTATTAGAGAAAATTTCAAAAAAAAAATTGAACAAAAATTTTTATGTTGGTTATTCACCAGAAAGAATTGACCCTGGATTATCTAAATTTAAACTTATTAACCAAGCAAAGATAATAAGTGGGTCAAATAAAAAAGCACTTAATATTACTAAAAAAATTTATAACAAAATAATTAAAAAAGAAATTTTTATAGCTAAATCTATTAAAGTTGCAGAGGCAGCTAAGATTATCGAGAATACGCAAAGAGATATTAATATTGCCTTTATAAATGAAATTTCTATGCTTTTTCATAAGCTGAATATTAATACAAATGAGGTGCTTAAAGCAGCAGGTACAAAATGGAATTTTCTAAATTTCAAACCAGGCTTAGTTGGTGGTCATTGTATTGGAGTAGATCCATATTATCTTAAATTTAAAGCACTTAAGGAGGGCT
>CESF01006835.1_pt1 | contig 20553 bp, 20 predicted proteins | sample 356331 | NCBI WGS metagenome assembly CESF01 (sample SAMEA2621779, study PRJEB7988) | marine metagenome | biome: marine biome (ENVO:00000447); feature: surface water layer (ENVO:00002042); material: "saline water (ENVO:00002010), including plankton (ENVO:xxxxxxxx)" | depth 5 m
ATCATAAATATAAAAAATCTAAAATATTTCTACTTCGTATTTTTCTTGTTGAACTTAATCTATAAACAACGGCAAGTCAACACTCACTCCATTAGCAGCTTGTTTCATTCTTGGTAAAGTGTATTGTATTGCTATTTGAAGCATCTTAATATGCTGATTAGCATCTAACTCTTTAACATCTAAAGAAGCTATTAAATCACCTATAATTATTTGATGTTTTTACCTTGGGAATTCGCATTAACATTAATGCACCAAAAATAAAAAAAATGATGAAAAATAAAATTCCATTTCGCATACTTCCCGAGATATGATCTATTAAGCCAAAGCAAATCATTCCGAATACAATTCCAATTTTTTCAGTTATTTCATAAAAACTAAAAAATGAAGTAGTATCAAGGGTTTTAGGAAGTAATTTGGAATATGTAGAACGAGAAAGAGATTGGAGCCCACCCATTACTAAACCTACAAATCCTGCTACATAATAAAATTGAGTTGGTGTTCGGGTGTAAAAGGCTATAATGCAAAGTCCTACCCAAATAAAGTTAATTACAATTAATACAGGAATATTACCAAAACGCTCTGAAGCCCTAGCTGTTAGGATTGCACCAAAAATAGCTACAATTTGAATCAATAAAATACTAACTATAAGCCCCACTGTTTTTTCACTTGTATTAGCCCAGGAAATTTCCTCTTCACCAAAATAAGCAGCAACAAGCATAACAGTCTGTAATGCCATGCTATAAAGAAAAAAAGCAGGAAGAAAACGTCTTATTTGGGTCTGCCCTTTAAGCTGTTTCCATACTGAACGAAGCTCTTTATAGCCGTTCCAAAAAATATCTTTACTAACTCTGACCTCGTGATTGCTTTTTGGTAAAAAATAAAAGGAATATTGGCTAAATAGTGCCCACCATATCCCAACTGAAATAAAAGAATATTTCATAGCCTTCATTGAAGCTTCACTACTAGTCCCTTCGATTCCGAATAAGTCAGGCTGCATAACCATAGCTAAATTCATTAACAAAAGAATTACACTTCCGATATAGCCAAAAGAATAACCCCTGGCACTTACTCGGTCTTGTTGTTCTGGAAAAGCTATATCTGGTAAATACGAATTATAAAAAACTATGCTTGACCACAGACCTATTAATGCTAAAAAATAAAATAATAATCCAATATAAATAGTTTCTAATTCAAACCAATAAAGTCCTATACAAGAGGTCGAACCTAAGTAAACAAAAATTTTCATGAACTTTTTCTTATTCCCAATATAGTCAGCAATTCCAGACAGAATCGGTGAAATAAAAGCCACTATCAAAAAAGCAGAGGCCGTTACAAAACTAATTACTGCTGTATTTTTTATGTCGTAATTAAAAAATGAAATAGTATTTATATCTGAGAATAATACTCCAAAATAGATAGGAAATATTGCTGAAGAGATAACAAGTGAATAAACTGAATTGGCCCAATCGTAAAAAGCCCAAGCATTTATAAGCTTTTTACTACCTTTTTTTAAAGGAGTTTTAAGAGTTAGCATTTAATGTTTTTAGCTGTTCTAATGTAATAAAATCCTGATAATAAATACTAAAAAATAATGCATTCTAAACTTATTTATTATCAAAGATTTTTATTTTTTGAATTCAAAAGAATGCTTAATTTTAATAAAAAAACATGAGATTTTTCTCCTTCTTATTAACATCTCTATTTCTGATAAGTTGCAAAGGTATTTCTCAAGACCAAAAAAGAAAGTATGCTGTCACTAAAAGTGACACAGAGTGGAAAGATCAACTACCAGAAATGGCTTATTATGTTTTGAGAAAAGCAGGAACTGAGCGTGCTTTCTCAGGTCCTTTGAATTTTTTAAAAGATAAAGGTACCTATGTTTGTGCAGGTTGTCAAGCACCACTATATGAATCCAAGTATAAATTTGAATCTGGAACAGGGTGGCCATCTTTCGATCGTGGAGTTGAAGAAAATTTAGAATACGATGTAGATTATAAAATTGGTTACCCTAGATCTGAGCTTAAATGTAATAAATGCGGAGGGCATTTGGGTCATATGTTTAGTGATGGACCAAAAAATACTACTGGTAAAAGGCATTGTATTAATTCTGCAGCATTAAATTTCATTCCTGCTGATGAATAATTCTAAAAATTATCCAATAATTAAATCTGAATCTGAGTGGCGGGATAAGCTTGGGGATGAAGAATATAGAGTTTTAAGGCAAAAAGGCACCGAACAGCCTTTTACAGGGGAATATAATAATCACTTTGAAAAAGGTATTTATAATTGTAGGGGATGTGATACTCCATTATATCTTTCAGAAAATAAATTTGACAGTTCTTGTGGGTGGCCAAGTTATGACAAATCACTTCCAGGAGCATTGAAATACATTAAAGATACAAGTCACGGTATGATTCGAACAGAAATTGTTTGTGCCAAATGTGGCGGACATCAAGGACATGTTTTTAATGACGGCCCCTCAACTACTGGCGAACGATTTTGTGTGAATTCTGCAAGTATTCGCTTTGATGGTGAATAAAAAATTCACTTAAAATTCCACTCATATTTTGTAACTTTATACCGAATTTAAAAGACATCGCATGACCGAATATGATATTATAGTTTTAGGTAGTGGGCCTGGGGGATATGTAACTGCAATTCGCGCTTCTCAACTTGGATTTAAAACGGCAATTATTGAAAAGGAAAGCCTTGGAGGAGTTTGCTTAAACTGGGGATGTATTCCAACTAAAGCTCTTCTAAAATCTGCTCAAGTATTTGAATACCTAAAGCATGCAAATGACTATGGTTTAACTATAAATGAATATGACAAAGACTTTGATGCAGTCGTAAATCGAAGTCGTAGTGTTGCAGCAGGAATGAGCAAAGGAGTTCAATTCTTAATGAAAAAAAATAAGATTGATGTTATTGAAGGTCATGGAAAAATAATGTCAGGAAAAAAAATCAACGTAACACAAGGTAAAAAGACAGAAGAATATCAAGCAAAAAATATCATTATTGCTACTGGTGCTCGTTCCCGAGAACTACCAAGTCTTCCTCAAGACGGAAAAAAAGTAATTGGTTACCGTAAAGCTATGACATTAGAAAAACAACCAAAAAAATTAATTGTTGTGGGATCAGGTGCAATTGGAATTGAATTTGCCTATTTCTACAATGCTATGGGAACAGAGGTTATAATTGTAGAGTATTTAGATCGTATAGTCCCAGTAGAAGATAAAGAAATCTCAAAACAACTTGAAAGATCTTTTAAAAAGAGTGGAATTAAAATCATGACCGGTGCCGAAGTAACTTCCGTTGACACAAAAGGAAAAGGCGTAAAAACCACCGTAAAAACTTCAAAAGGAGAAGAAGTTATAAATGCAGATATCGTACTTTCTGCTGTAGGAATCAAAACTAATATTGAAAACATTGGTTTAGAGGATGTTGGTATCGCAGTGGATAGTGATAAAATTATGGTCAACGACTTTTATCAAACCAATCTTCCTGGCTATTTCGCTATAGGAGATGTAACTAAAGGACAAGCGTTAGCACATGTGGCTTCTGCTGAAGGTATTCTTTGTGTAGAAAAAATTGCTGGACATAATTTAGAACCCTTAGATTACGGTAACATTCCAGGCTGTACATACTGCTCACCTGAAATTGCATCAGTAGGACTAACTGAAGATGAGGCGAAAGAAAAAGGTCTTGAAATAAAAATTGGGAAATTTCCTTTTTCTGCTTCAGGAAAAGCACAGGCTGGTGGAAATCCAGATGGTTTTGTTAAAGTGATTTTTGATGCTAAATATGGAGAATGGCTTGGTTGCCATATGATTGGAACTGGAGTAACTGATATGATTGCTGAAGCTGTTTTAGGTCGTAAGCTTGAAACTACTGGGCATGAAGTTCTAAAAGCAGTTCATCCCCACCCTACAATGAGCGAAGCTGTAATGGAAGCCGTTGCAGATGCGTACGGTGAAGTTATTCACTTGTAATTTATTGGTTTGAGTCTGGAAGTGGAAACAAGATATATTGATAAAACAGTTCTATAATTATAGTGTAGCCTTATTTATTTAAAACACTTTCTACACCAAGGCGGTATGAATCTAATCCAAAACCAATAATCAATCCTTTTACTACGGGTGTGAGATAAGAAGTGTGGCGAAAGTCTTCTCGAGCAAAAGTATTTGAAATATGAATTTCAATAACACTTGAATCAATACTTTTAATTGCATCACCAATGGCGACCGAAGTATGAGTATATGCTCCTGCATTTAATAAAATCGTATCAGAACTAAAGCCAACTTCATGTAATCTATTAATTAATTCGCCTTCTATATTGGACTGGAAATAATCAAAAGTAATCTGTGGAAAAAGTTTTTTAATTTCCTCATAATACTCGTCAAATGTTTGATTTCCATAAACCGCAGGCTCTCTTGTCCCCAAGAGATTTAAATTTGGCCCATTAATGATACTGATCTTCATTTTTATTATTTTTGTAAAAGTATTGAAATTAGATTTATTCCCCTAAAAACACACAGTGTGAATTGGCATCAAGCTTTATCAGATTTTCAAATGTATCTTAAAATAGAACGTGGATTGTCAAAAAACTCCATAGAAAATTATACACTTGATATTCAGGCTTTTCAAAACTTCTTGAACTCTGAAAAAATCAATCAAACACCAATAGAATGCACTCAGGAAGTAGTGAAGAAATTCATTTATGAAACAGCAAAAGTTTTAAGTTCTCATACCCAAGCAAGACGTATAGCTGGACTTCGAAGTTTTTTTGACTATTTAATATTTGAAAAGTACCGTGCTTCAAATCCAACGGATCTAATTGAAACCCCTAAACTAGGAAGAAAAATACCAGATGTTTTATCACTAAATGAAATTGAATTATTAATAGAACACTTAGATTTAGGACATCCTCAAGGGCACCGTAATCGCGCTATATTAGAGACTCTTTATGGAAGCGGTCTTAGAGTCTCTGAACTTATTAACTTAAGCTTATCTAATCTTTTTTTTAAAGAATCTCTCATACGTGTCACTGGTAAGGGAAATAAACAAAGATTAGTACCAATGGGAGTAATTGCTAAAAAGTATTTAAAAATATATGTTCAGAATATTAGAGCTATCCAAAAAATCCAACCAGAATGCCAAGATATTGTGTTTTTGAATCGTAATGGAAAAAGACTAACTCGTCAAATGATTTTTTCGTTAATTCGCTGTTTAGCATTGAAAGCAAATATTCAAAAAAAAATTGGCCCACACACCTTTAGACATTCGTTTGCAACGCATCTTTTAGAAAACAATGCTGATCTAAGAACTATTCAAATCCTGATGGGTCACGAAAGTATAACTACAACGGAAATATATACACATTTAGACACTCATCATTTACGCTCAGTTGTAGAACAATTTCATCCTAGGAATCGGAATTAATTAGAAGTGAAAAGTCTGAAACCTTCACCATGAATATTTAAAATCTGAACTTTTTTATCTGCACTTAAGAATTTTCTAAGTTTAGCAATATAGACATCCATACTCCTTGAGGTGAAGTAATTATCGTCTCTCCAAATTTTGTTCAATGCTACTTCACGAGGCAGTAGATCATTAATATGCAAAACAAGTAACCGAAGTAACTGGCTTTCTTTAGGAGATAGTTTTATTGATTCGCCATCTTTATATTTTATAAAACGAAGTTTAGAATTAAAGCTGAAATCACTGAAGCTAAATTCAAAAGTATCATCAACAGGCTCAACAATTATATTTTTTCTATTTAAAATTGCTTTTATTTTAGCTAAAAGAACGTCCGAATCAAAAGGCTTGGTCATGTAGTCATCTGCTCCAACTTTAAACCCCTTTAAAACATCTTCTTTCAGGTTTTTTGCCGTAAGAAAAAAAATTGGCACAAGGTTGTTTTCCTCCCGAATTTCCTTAGCTAAAGTAAATCCATCCTTGTATGGCATCATTACGTCTAAAATACAAAGATCAAAATTTTCCTTTTTGAATTTTTCGAAACCTTCGATACCATTTTTTGCAAGTGTGATATCATAATCATTAAGTCCTAAGTACTCTTTAAGAATATTCCCAAAGTTTATATCGTCTTCGACTAGTAGTATTTTTTTATTAGTTTTTTTCATTTTTATAAAATGATATTTTTATTATTCTAAGTTTATATTTGGAATTCTTATTGTAAAAATAGTTCCAAAGTCTTTCTTACTTTTCAATTTAATTTCTCCTTTATGGATATCAATAATTTTTTTAACATAAGCAAGTCCTAAACCATGACCTTTTACATTATGGATATCTCCAGAGGCAGCTCTAAAAAATTTATCAAATATTCTTTTTTGTTCGACTGATGTCATTCCTATTCCGTTATCTTTTATTTTAATTATAAAACTATTGTCTTCGTTAAAAGTATCAACCATTACCTTTGGAATTTGATCACAGTATTTAACGGCATTATCTAGCAGATTTACCACAACATTTGTCAAATGACTTTTATTTCCACTTATTAAAGTTTGCTCAGCATTTAAATGCATTTTAAGATCACCTGATTTATCTTTTAATATTAATTGAATATGGCTTACAGCATCTACAATAATTTTATGTGTATCTACTATTGTTTTTTGAATCGGCTGATTACTTCTTTCCAATTGTGAAATACGAAGCACATTCTCAACTTGAGATAACATGCGGCTATTTTCCTCTCGGATCATCTTAACATACTTAAAAACTTTAGTAGGAGTTTCAATTATTTTTGGATTTGAGATTGCATCTAAAGCCAAATTAATCGTCGCTATTGGTGTTTTGAATTCATGGGACATATTATTTATAAAATCTGTTTTAATCTCAGATATCTTTTTTTGCTGAATTATTTGGTAGAGGGCACTACTCGAAACTAACACAATAAATAAGGTTAAAAATAATGTCAAGCCACCGATAGTCAAAATAGATGAGAAAACATACTGATCTTTTTCAGGGAATGAAATTAATAACTCATAATTTCTAATACTGTCATCATCTTGAAAAATTGGAATAGAATAGCGATAACCTTTTTGTTTTTCAGAATAATTATTAGATTTAATTTTGGTTGCTAAACCATTATCATAAATTCCAAATTCATATGGTGTTACTATCATTTTAGCATCAAACTCTCGCTTTAAAACATAGTCTAACTCGTTTACGTTAAGTCTCTTGTGTATCGGGGTGTTAGCTATATAGTTCTTAAAAGTTGAACGAATTCTTTGGTTAGCAATATTCATTCGCCTAATTGTTGATATTTTTTCAATGGAAGTCGCGATATTATTTTCACGATTAAAGACATCATTCTTATTAATAATAGTGGTGTTTTTCACCTGTTTAACATCTGTCAAAGTTTCAATAGTATCTCCTAAAGTTGGATCTAGATATGGAGTTATTTTGTAGTCTTCTTCTAAGATACCATAAGTGTAATATGAAATTAAATTATTGGTTTTATCTTCATCTAAAAACAAAAATACGTTGGCAAAACTTTCGTTATCAGGAGTTTCCAAAGAATCTAATAGGTTTTCATATGCTGCAATATAGTCAGAAAGCTCACGTTCCTGTATTTCATCTGCTACCATCATCAAGGATTGCTGAACAGCAAGAGAAAATTCTTTTTCTTTATCATTCCAAGCTGAAAAAATCCAATAACCCTGAAGTATAACAATCCCTAGGATAGAGATAATCATAAAACTTACAAGAGAGATAAATAAGTTTTTTTTCATATTACAAATCTAAAAATATAATAGCCTTTAAAACAAAGTGCAAATGTCCTTATAATTTAATTAAAAAAATGCTAATGGTATGTTAATGGAAAAAGAAGACTATTTTTTTAACTTTTGTAAAATTTCTGCAGCCTGCAAATAAAATTCATTCAAAGTAATATTTTCAATTATAAAATCCGCAAGTTTAATTTTTTTAGAATCACTTTGCTGATGCTTCATTCTTGACAAAACATTTTCTTTATTAACATTATCTCTTAAAATGATTCGGTTAATTCTTACATTTTTGGGGGAAATAACTAAAATTACTTTATAAAAATCTTTATACTTTCCGGTTTCAAATATAATCGCAGATTCATTTATAATAAAAGGAGCATTTTGGTTTTTTTCTTTAAAATTATTGAAAGCTTCATTTACTGCAGGATGGACAATTTTATTTAAATCGGCTAAAGCTTTTTTATCTCCAAAAACCTTTTTAGCCATTTTTTTACGATCTAAGATTCCATCAAAATAAATATCTGCTCCAAATCTCAAGACAACACTATCTCGAAGAGAAGAATTTAATAATTCTCTACCAACTGCATCTGACTCAAAACATGGAATACCTTTCATTTGAAACCAGTTCAATAAAGTTGATTTCCCACTTCCAATTCCTCCTGTTAGACCAATAACTTTCATTTTCTTATCAAGTAATTAACTTTTTTCGGTTCTAAAATTACTTTCTTAACAGAAGAGGGCCTTCGAATCATAATTAAATCAAGCTTTTTCTCTGCATCTTTAAAAATATTATTATAATCTACTACTAAATTAAAATCTGAAGCCTTTATAGTTCTCAATACTGACAAAGGCAAAGTAACCCTTACTTTAGCCTTTGGTGGAAAAAGTTTAACTCTAGTACCCAAAGGAAGATTTATAACCTCTATATTTAATAAAAACTCTTTTTCTGTATAACGAGATACAGCAACTTCTACAGTTACTTTTGATTCTGATAATTGAATTTCAGGAATAGACCGTAAACTAACTTTTTTTCTAAAGTTTTCATAAAGATCATCAGCTATAATAGATTCACTTTGAATTGAATTTAGGGTGTCCAAAATAGATTTTGGTCCACGGACTAAAATACTGTCTGGTGTAACTTTTAGGGAAGAATCAATAAGGTAACCTGCCCTTAGATTAATTTCAATTTGAGGAACTACGGTAAATACTTTCTCTTCTAAACGACTAAATTTAAATTCTAAAAATAAGGGGTTTAAAATGTTTAGTTTAGTATTTTCAAAAAATTGCTTTTGAATAAAAAATTCTTGACCTCGTAAATCAACTAGACCTTTTTCTCTACTAAAATCAGCTTGTGATAAAGAGATATTTATGGATTTATTTATTAATCGATATATTAAAATCTCAATTCCACTAGCACTTATCGAAACATTCATTTGTTGATTTTCAGAAGATGGTATGATTCCATTTGGTATGTTAATCCATATTATTGAAAACGATTCTTCTACTATGTAAGTATTGGAAAGTTTTGTACTTGTCCAAAAAGTGAATGATAATAAAAGAAAAAAAAGAAAAAAACGAAAACGTCCTTTAGAAGGGAGTACCTCTAAAAAACTTTCGAGTCCTTTTGGATTATTGAACATAAATTTCAATAAAATTTTATTCTTCTAACTTATAGAATCAATCACTTCTTGACTTACACCTACATTTGAAAATCCTCCATCATGGAAAAGATTTTGAAGAGTGACCTTACGAGTATAGTCAGAAAATAAAGAAACAGTGTAGTCTGCACATTCTTTAGCAGTTGCGTTTCCGAGCGGAGACATTTTTTCTGCATATTTTAAAAAGCCATCTAAACCAGTCACACCTTTACCAGCAGTAGTAAGGGTTGGAGATTGAGAAATAGTGTTTACTCGTACTTTTTTCTCCTTACCAAAAAAGTAACCAAAACTTCTTGCTATAGACTCTAAATAAGCTTTATTATCAGCCATATCATTGTAATTTGGAAATGTTCGTTGAGAAGCAACATAAGAGAGTGCAACTATGCTTCCCCACTTATTCATCGCATCTTTTTGATATAAACATTGCATTAACTTATGAAAAGAAACAGCTGACACGTCCCAACCCTTGGCCATCCAATCATGATTTAAATCAGTGTAATGTTTCCCTTTACGGACATTTACTGACATTCCAATGGAATGAAGTACATAATCTATTTTTCCACCCAATATCTCATGAGTTTGATCAATTAATTCATTTAAGTCATCTATTTTTGTTGCGTCAGCAGAAATAACTTGAGAACCTGTTTTTTTTGCAAGTTCTTTAATTGAACCCATTCGCATTGCTACAGGTGCATTAGTTAGTACAAATTTACCACCAGCATCTGCCACAGACTCTGCAGTTTTCCATGCTATGGATTGTTCATCTAAAGCACCAAAAATGATTCCTTTTTTTCCTTCTAATATTTTATGTGACATCGGTTATTTTTAACATTTAAAGATACATTTAATTCATTAATTCTCTTGCATGAGCAATGGCGGTATCTGTTATTTCATTTTTAGACAGCATCTTAGCAATTTCGTTAATACGTGTTTCAGGATTTAATAAATGTAGCTGAGTTATAAATTTTCCGTTCTGCTCGCTTTTTTCAACCTTAAAATGATGATCTCCTTTTGCAGCAACCTGTGGAAGGTGAGTTATTGTAAATACTTGAAGCTTTTTTGACATATTAGCCATGACCTCAGCAATATTTCCAGAAATCTTTCCGGAGACCCCTGAATCAATTTCGTCAAAAACCAAGGTGGGAAGTTTTTTATAACGTGAAAGAACAGTCTTGATAGCTAACATAATTCTAGATAATTCTCCGCCTGAAGCTACTTTCTTTAATGATTTGAAGTCTCCACCTTTGTTGGCACTAAATTGAAATGAAAGCTGATCCATTCCGTTTAAAAGAAACTTATCAGTGTTAATCAATTCAATTTTAAACAAAATGTCTTTCATTCCCATTTTTGTTAATATTTGCTCTAGTTCAATTTTTAATAAATGAATAGCGTTTTTACGTTGTTTTGTTAATTTTTGACTTAGTGTAGTTAAGATTGCACTTTGTTCATTTATCATTTGCTCCAATTCAGACAATTTATGATCAAGACTAAGGGTATCATTTAGAGTTAATTCTAATTTCTTTTTAATAGCAAGTAAATCGTCTATGTTATTTACTTTATGTTTTTGATAAAGTGAATTTAAAAAATCCATTTGAGAATTTAGTTCTTGAAGTTTTTTAGGGTTTGCTTCTAAATGATCAAATTTTTGTTTAAGTAATTCCAAGAAATCTTCTGTCTCAATAGAAGAAATTGTTATACGTTCATGGATTTCTTTATACTCCTTAGATTTGTCGCTCAACCCTTGGCTGTGTCTCCTTAACTCTTTCATTTGGTCTAATATCCCCAATGATTCTTGCTCTAACAATTGAATCGAAGAAGCGAGGGCAGTCTGTAGATATTCTACATGACTAAGAGTACTTAATTTGATCTCTATGTCTTCTTGCATTCCAACTTGAAGTTTAGAATTTTGAAGCTCTTCAAACAAAAACTGCTTTAATTCTAGAGCATCTTTTGATTCAGTATGAACTTCTTTGTAATGGTTGTGTTCTTTAAGTGTTGATTTATATAAGGCTAAAGTCTTTTGGTATTGTGTCAAGATTTCTTGATTATTTGCTATAGCATCTAAAACCTGAAACTGGTATTCATTTTCAAGTAAGGAAAGAGTATCGTTTTGGGAATGAATATCAATCAGGTTCAAACTTACTTTTTCAAGTACACTCAAGTTCACAGGAGTATCATTTATAAATGCTCTTGATTTTCCATGTGGCAAGAGCTCTCGTCTTAGAACTGTTTCCTCTTCATAATCTAAATCAAAAGTATTAAATAAAGCTTCCAAAGTATAGTTCTTTATATCAAAAGTCGCCTCAACAATACATTTTCGACTAGAATCAAAAAAACTAGATAAATCTGCACGTTTTCCGAGAACTAGAGAAAGTCCACCCAAAAGAATTGACTTTCCAGCTCCAGTCTCTCCTGTGATACAGGTCATTCCATTGGAAAATTCAACCTCCAAATGGTCAATAAGTGCAAAGTTTTTTATTTTAAGCTGAATTAGCAAAGCTTGGGATAGAATTTTAAAGCAATAAATATATGAATATTAAAAAATATTATGCTCTGATTTGTTTCCATCTTCCTCCAAAAAAAGGGGCAATTTTTTTTAATATATTTTCTGTCTTTTTAAAATCTACTTTTGGTCCTTCTCTAAAAAGATTAACAATTTCTTCAACCTTGGCATCAAAAAATATTTGGATTAAAAAAGTATTGGGTCTTCGTTCGAATAAAGGTTCTAATTTTTGTATAGATTTCATCAAAGCAATTTTACCCATTTTTGGATTTGAAGTCATTTGATCTAAGCCTTCACGGTGATAAGAATAAAATACAATCCTATATTCCCTGAATGAATTAGAACGAAGTGAATCAATAAGCCAGAATCGATTTCTCCTCCCATCGGATGGTTTCCATCCTTTTCGGGATGTTATTTGGGCAAGATTAACAATTTGAAAAGCTTGTTCATAGAATCTATCTCCTCCCTTAAGTGCAAAACTATCTGCATCTAAGCCAATAATAATATTTGCATAAAAACTAATTAATGACACTAAATTGGATTCAAAGCTAGATTTATTAAAAAAAAGTGGCTGAAATTCCTGATAACTAAAAACCACATCCTTATCTAAAAAGTTTAATGTGGGACTATCATAATTGGAGTCAAAAACGGGTCTTTGCGATTGAACTTGAAGCGTGGCTTCAAATTGATCATTACTATATCCCGAGAGATTAAAAATAAAAGAACATGTGATTTTCTCACTATTTAAAAATTCTTTATTTGACCATACTTGAGTATTAATAAACTCACTTAAAGAACGTTCTAAGGTTTTAAAAATTTGCTGATTGGTTTGATTGACCAAGTCTGAGTTTATAATTACTTGTGCATCTAGTTCTTGCGCCTTTAAGGGGTTTAAGTAAAATAAAAGTAGTAATATCAGGAAATTATAAATGTTCATAAAAACAATATTTGTTCAAAAATTCGATGAGCACATTCTAATTTAGACTGTAAAGGAAAAGCTTCAACAGTATTGTTTTTACGGATGAATTTAATTTTGTTAGTTGCACCAGAAAAACCTGCCCCATCGTCTTGCATTGAATTTAAAACAATTCCATCAAGATTTTTCTTTTTGAGTTTATGCTTTGCATTTTCTAATTCATTTTCAGTTTCTAATGCGAAACCAATCAAACATTGATTCTTTTTATTTTTACCCATATATGCAAGTATGTCTATCGTAGGGGTTAGCTCAAGAAATTGTGGCTTTAGAGTTTTTTTAATTTTTTGATTTATATAGTTTTTTGGTTTAAAATCTGAAACTGCTGCAGATGCAATTGCAATATCGACACTTTTATAATATTTTTTGATCTCTTCAAACATCATGTCTGCACTCGTTACATTTAGTAGTGAAATTGAAGGGTGATTAATTTTTTCTTCACTAGGTCCACTGATTAGTATTACTTCTGCTCCTAATTTAACAGCTACTTTTGCTAAAGCAAATCCCATTTTCCCAGAAGAGTAATTACCAATAAAACGAACCGGATCAATTGCTTCATGAGTAGGTCCTGCTGTAATGAGGACTCGTCTACCCTTTAAAGATAATTTTGGGTTAAAAAAAGTAATAATATTTTCTATAATTTCTTGAGGCTCTAGCATTCTTCCTTTACCTTCAAGTCCACTAGCTAGTTGACCCTCATCGACAGGAAGGATTTTATTTCCATAGGATTTTAAGGTTAGTATATTCTTTTGATTTGAAGGGTGTGAATACATATCTAAATCCATTGATGGTGCAATAAAGATTGGACACTTGGCAGAAAGATAGACGGCAAGTAAAAGGTTGTTACAATGCCCTTGTGCCATAGCAGAAAGTGTGTTAGAGGTTGCTGGTGCAATTAAAAAAACATCAGCCCAAAGTCCCAATTCTACATGATCATTCCAAACAGGATTATCAAGGTCTGTAGCTGTAAAAGTTGAAAGGACAGGGTTTTTTGAAAGTGTAGCAAGAGTTAAAGGAGTTACAAAATCTTTGGCTGCAGGGGTAATTACAACACGTACTTGAGCACCCTGCTTAATTAACTCTCGAACTATTAAAGGGGTTTTATAAGCAGCAATCCCTCCGGAAATTCCGAGTAAAATTTTTTTACCGCTCAGCAAATTCATTTTTTATTCCTTTGGATCTTCAGTGTTACGAGAGTATATTTTGTTATTTAACCATTCCTCTACTGCCATAGCATGAGGTTTTGGTAATCTCTCATAAAAACGTGAAACCTCAATCTGCTCTTTATTTTCAAAAATCTCCTCTAAACTATCATTATGAGTTGCAAATTCTTCTAGCTTTTCATGCAACTCTTTTTTAATATCTAAATTGATTTGTTGAGAACGCTTTGAAATAATTGACAATGCCTCATATATATTTTCTGTGGGAGATTCTATGACATTTCGATCATAGGTCTTTGATGTTAGTGGAGCTTTAGATTCTCTGTATTTTGTCATAATTTTATTTTATTAGGTTAGCAGTAGTTGTGTTGAATTTTTCTAATTCAGAATTAATTTTCTTCATTTTATCGTCTAAATCTTCTTTAAAAACACTATCTGGATAGTATCGTAAAATTAGGTTAAATTGTTGTTGAAGCTCTTTTAAGCGATCTTCTTTTTTATAAATCACGCTATTTATCGCAATCTCATAAAGCGATATAAATTTAGTAAATAGAGCTTCTTCTCTAAACTTAGTTCCTGGAAAGCTTGCAATAAAGTTGTCGTTGGTTTTAATTGCTGCTCTATAATCACGAATAGTATAATATTGTTTTGCTATTTCAAAATCTTTCTTTTCTAACTTAACCTGTAATTCAGAAATCATTTGATTAGCCTCACTTGAGTATTCTGAATTTGGATATAAATTAATGAAAACTTGTAATTTTTCAATTGCAGTGTATGTTTCTTCTTGATCTAAACTAAATGTCGGGGATTGATAATAATAACTCTTTGCTGCTTTGAAAGATGCCTCCTGAATACGATCACTCTTTGGAAAAGATTTTACAAAGTTTTCATACTGATATGCTGCTAAATTATAACTTTTAATTTGAAAATAAGATTCTGCAAAAAAGAAGATTATTCTTTGAGCTTGGGGTTTGCCACGATATTTTGGTATGATTTGTTCAAGGAGGCGATTGGCTTTTCTATATTCTCCACTATTATAAAAAACCTCTGCCTGTTTGTATTTTTCTGAGGCATTGTCACTGTTTAATAATTTCTGGTAATCAGAACAAGAAAACAGAGCACCTAAAAAAAAACTAAATAACGAAACCGAAACTAATTTTAATTTCATTTTGCAAAAGTACTAAATATCAATTACAATGAAAATTAAAATCATACAGTTAAGGCGATAGAATTTAAAGGGCGTATATAGAATCTTCTAAAATCCTTTCCATTTTTTCTATCAAATGAGAAGATGCACTTACTAGAGGCAAGCGAACTTGCTTTGAACATATATCAAGGCATTCCATTAATGCTTTTATTCCAACAGGATTACCCTCTTCAAAAAGAAGATTAATGAGGTCTAATAATTGATAATGAAGTTCATATGCCTTATTTAAATCTCCCTTCTCAACAAAATGAATCATTTTAATAAGAGGAATGGGCAAGGCATTTCCAAGAACTGATATAGTTCCGACAGCTCCAGCGAGAAGCATAGGCAAAGTTAATGAATCGTCACCTGAGATTAATTGAATTTTATTTGAACAACGTTTAATTATCTCCTGAGCCTGAAGCATATCACCACTGGCATCTTTAATACCAATGATATTTTCAAAATTTTTAGTAAGTCGAACAAATGTGGAAACATCAACTGAACTTCCGGTTCTTGAAGGAACGTTATAGACAATAATGGGCAATGGACTAGACTTGGCTATTTCTGAGTAATGATGATATATACCTTCTTGAGAAGGTTTATTATAATAAGGAGAAACAGATAAAATAGCTCCGAAAGGTCTTAAATCAGTTTCTTTAATTTCATCTACTACTTTTGCTGTATTGTTGCCTCCAATTCCAACAACTAAGGGGAGTTTATTGTTATTTACCTTCACAACTGTTTGTAAAACTGCTTTTTTTTCTTCATTAGAAAGGCATACAACTTCACCAGTAGTACCCATAATTACTATATAATCAACTCGCCCAGAAGTAATGTTTTCAACAATAGGAGGTATCGAATCAAAATCTACAGTCCCATTAGAATTAAATGGCGTTATCATCGCTACACCCAAACCTTTCAAATTCATTTTCGGTTACTTTAAAAAATTATTTAAATAATTTTTACTTTCATTTATAAATAAATCAGTTTCATCTGGAGTGATTCCCAAAATAATATCATTAATTTTGTGATTTGCTTTATAAAAACCAATACGTAACTTAGATTTACAATTTAAACTAATCAATTCTGGAAAAATATCTTTTTCATCAAAATAATTTACTAATAGATCAAATCTTTTTTCAAAAAAGGCAATCATTTCGTCAGGAAAATTTCCTGAAATTCCAAGTTGTTTTTTACAACAAAAAATCTGATTTTTAAAATCTGAGTTCACTTTTATTTTTTTTTTCTTACTATAAACCACAACTGTAATTTTATTTATTGAAATATTAAATTCATCAGAGAGATCCATAAAAACTTTATTACTAACGGCAAATTCCTGAGGAACAATTATAGCCATAGATTTAAAAGCTTTAATAGATTGTTTAGATTGGTTTTTTAGATTTTTGAATTTCTTTTTAAACCTATATCGCAATATAATATCAGTTATAAATTCAAACATTATAACTTCTTAAAGTTATATAAACTCTTTAGAGAACCACAATAAACTAACATATAAATCAATTTTTTTCAAAATGTTATAAATATAACAAATTCATATCCCTTGTTCTTTTAAATTAAGGAAGTCTTTTTCATTCAAAATGGGTATCTTTAAATCTATTGCTTTAGTTTTTTTTGAAGGCCCTGTCCCATCTCCTGCAACTAGGAAATTTGTTTTTGAAGAAACTGAACTTATTATAATTCCTCCAAAACTCTCAATTTCGCTTTTTATTCCTTCTCTACTATAATGTTCAAAAACTCCAGAGACAACAAATTTTTTCCCTTTAAAAATAGAATGTGGTTTATTTAAATTTTGAGCTTCTTCCATCTGAAGTCCAGAACTAGAAAGCACTTTAATAACTTCAATATTTGATGATTTAGAAAAATATTTAACTACACTTTCAGCTATTCGCCCCCCAATCTCCTCTGTTTCAGTCAGGGCCTCAGTTGTAGCTCCCATTAATGCATTCATTGAGCCGAAAGCCTTAGCTAGACGCTTAGCTACTGTTTCTCCAACATAACGTATACCTAAGCCAAACAGAACTTTTGAGAAGGGTTTATTTTTAGATTTTCCTATTCCTTCAAATAGATTATTTACTGATTTTTCAGCCATCCGTTCTAGAGGTAAAATCTTCTCCTTTTTTAAACGGTATAAATCAGCAATATTAGATAACAAACCCTCATGAAATAATAAACTAACCGTTTCTCCACCTAAACCTTCTATATCCATTGCCTTTCGACCTATAAAATGTTGAATTTTACCAATCTGTTGAGGAGGACAAGCAATTTCATTTTTACAATAATGTTGGACTTCACCTACTTCACGTGTTAAAGGGTATTTACATTCAGGACAATTACTTATAAAAGAAATTTCTCCTTTGAAGGAGGCTCGTTTATCTTGATCTATCCCAATAATTTTAGGAATGATTTCTCCTCCTTTTTCAACAAAAACAGTATCCCCAATTCGTAAACCTAATTTTTCAATCTGATCTTGATTGTGCAAAGAAGCTCGTTTGACTATTGTTCCAGAGATTAATACAGGTTTCAATATAGCTACTGGAGTAATCGCGCCTGTTCTTCCTACTTGATACTGTACTTCCAAAAGCACTGTTGATGCTTGTTGTGCTTGATATTTGTAAGCCATAGCCCAACGAGGAGCTTTAGCAGTAAACCCTAATTTATTTTGCTGATTAAATTGATTTACTTTGATTACAATTCCATCAATTTCATAAGGAAGACTTTTACGCTTTTCATCCCATTCAGTTATAAATTCAAAAACTTCGTCAATTGAATGAGCTAAACTTGCAGAATCTGGAACTTTAAAACCCCACTCTCTTGCTTTTTTTAGGGCCTCAAATTGAGAGTCAATCATTAATTGATCTGCTGCTAGTGCATACAAAAAACAAATTAAAGGTCTTTCGGCCACCAAACTACTATCCTGTAATTTTAAACTTCCAGAGGCTGTATTTCTTGGATTACTGTAAAGTGGTTCTCCCAATTCTGCACGTTTTTCATTCATTTTATGGAAGCCCATCCACGGTAAAATAATTTCACCTCGAATCTCAAAAAATTTTGGATAATTGCCTTTTAGTTTTAATGGGATTGAATTGATTGTTTTTACGTTGGTAGTTATAGCATCTCCCTGAACTCCATCTCCTCTAGTCAAAGCCTGAACTAAAGCGCCATTTTCATATGTTAGACTTATTGAGGCTCCATCAAACTTAAGTTCACATGTGTAACAAATTTCTGAGTCGACTCCTAAAATTTTTCTGATACGAGTTTCCCATTGAACTAACTCACCCTTAGAATATGTATTAGACAATGAGTACATTGGATACCTGTGCTCAATTGTATCAAAAAATTTGGTGACTCCTCCTCCTACTCTTTGTGTAGGAGAATTTGGATCTTTAAATTGAGGATATTGTTTCTCCAAATCTTGTAACTCCGATAACATTTGATCAAATTTAAAATCAGTAATTACAGGTGCATCTTCTATATAATAGAGATGATTATGCTCATTTAATTCATTACTTAATTGTGATATTTTTTTTTGAATTTCTTCCATATTATTTTTTCTGCAAACGAAGCATCCTAACTTTTTTAAAGATATCCAAACGTTCGAATACAATGTAGGAAAATGAGATAATTAAATCTTTGAGTTCTTTTAATAACAAGGGGTTTATTTCAAAATAAATAAAGCCCTTTGGTTTTAGGTTGTCAGCGGCAAATTCTAAAATTAAACGATAAAAAAGTAAAGGATCTTTATTAGAAATAAAAATTGCCTGATGGGGCTCATAATCTAAAACATTAGATTTCATTTGATTTTGTTCACTGAGCATTACATAAGGAGGGTTTGAAACAATTACATCTATTTTAAGCTTAAGAGTATTCATTTGATTCATATCCTGTTCAATACATTTAATTTGAACTCCATTTAGTTTAGCATTTTCTGCTGTTAAGTCCAAAATATCAACATCTTTATCCAGGGCGAAAACTGAAAAATAAGGTTGTGCTTTTGCTAATGCTATTCCAATACATCCTGAACCTGTTCCCATATCAATAAGTATTAGTTTTTGATTTAGTTTTTTAAAATCCTCTAAAACCCACTCCACCATTTCCTCAGTCTCAGGTCTTGGAATTAAAACTCGTTTATCGACTTTTAAAGTTAAGTCTCTAAAATGAGCTTTACCTAATACATATTGAAGTGGTTGATGCACAATAAGTTTAGACAGACTTTCTTTTACGAAAAATTCTTCCTCTGAAGTTAATTCTACCCATGGTTCAATTGAGAGTTGAATAGGATCACGATTTAAACCATCTTTTAAAAGCGTTTTATAATAAAAATCAATTTCTGAGCTTTGAAAAAACCCACCTAATCCGTCTTTAAAGTGCTCTTGACCCTCTCGTAGTGTCATAACAAACATTTTGTATTAAATTTACAATCTATTATATTCTGATTATCACGAGTCAGCAAATTAATATAAACTAAGATTTGAACAATACTAAGGATCAACATTACATGCAGCGTTGTCTTGATTTAGCTCAAAAAGGGTTAGGTGAAACCTATCCTAACCCCATGGTCGGAGCTGTAATTGTTCATAAAAATCAGATTATTGGAGAGGGATGGCATAAAAAGGCAGGGTTAGCTCATGCAGAGGTAAATGCCATTAATAGTGTATCTGATAAAGCGTTACTTTCAAAAAGTACATTATATGTTAATCTTGAACCTTGTTCTCACTTTGGAAAAACACCTCCTTGTATTCAAATTATAAAAAAATTCAAGATTCCTAGAATTATTATCGGCTCGATTGATCCTAATCCAAAAGTAGCAGGTAAAGGAATAAAAGCCCTGAAGAATTTTGGTTGCAAAGTGATTCAAGGAGTATTAAAAAAAGAGACGGACTTTCTTAATCGACGTTTTTTTACTTTTCATCAAAAAAAACGCCCCTATATTATTTTAAAATGGGCACAAACTTCAGATCACTTTATTGCACCTTTTAAAAGCCAAAATAAAAACGGGAGTGTGTTTTGGATTACTAACAATCAATCACGCCAAATAGTTCATCAATGGAGAGGTCAAGAAGCTGCAATCTTGGTAGGGGTTCAGACTATAATTGAAGATAACCCTAAATTAACCACTCGAAACTTCGAGGGCTCAAGTCCACTTCGTTTGGTTTTGGATCCTCATAGTAGAATTCCAAAAGAAAGTAATATAAATAAGGATAAAAAACCTGCCTATTTTTTTAACAAAGTGAGTACATCTAAAAACATCAACCAAAAAAGATTTATAAAATTAAACCCTTTTAATCTTAATACTTTCTTAAATTA
>CESF01029734.1_pt1 | contig 20446 bp, 18 predicted proteins | sample 356331 | NCBI WGS metagenome assembly CESF01 (sample SAMEA2621779, study PRJEB7988) | marine metagenome | biome: marine biome (ENVO:00000447); feature: surface water layer (ENVO:00002042); material: "saline water (ENVO:00002010), including plankton (ENVO:xxxxxxxx)" | depth 5 m
TCAAGGAATACCATGACTCGTTACGAACAAATTAAAGCTGAATTATTGGCCTCCCCTAAAACTTGGTTAGTAACAGGTGTCGCTGGCTTTATAGGCTCAAATCTTTTAGAGCACTTGTTAAAATTAAATCAAGTTGTTGTCGGACTAGACAATTTTGCAACTGGTCATCAGTATAATTTAGATGAAGTGAAAGGCTTGGTTTCAAGTGAACAATGGAGTCGTTTTACATTTATCAAAGGTGATATTTGTAATTATCAAGATTGCGAAGTAGCCATAAATAACAAAATAGATTATGTATTACATCAAGCAGCATTAGGCTCTGTACCACGTTCAATTGCTGATCCGATTACAACTAATGCAGCTAACATTACTGGTTTTTTAAATATGTTACAAGCAGCAAAAGAGGCTAACGTTAAAAGCTTTACTTATGCTGCAAGTAGCTCTACTTATGGTGACCACCCTGCATTACCAAAGGTTGAAGAAAATATTGGTAACCCGCTTTCTCCTTACGCGGTAACTAAATATGTTAATGAATTATATGCAGGTGTTTATGCAAAAACATATGGCTTTAAAACAATCGGTTTACGTTACTTTAATGTTTTTGGACAGCGACAGGATCCAAATGGAGCATACGCTGCAGTAATTCCAAAATGGACCGCTGATATGATAAAAGGCGAAAAGGTTTTTATAAACGGTGATGGCGAAACCAGCAGAGACTTTTGCTTTATTGAAAATACAGTTCAGATGAATATTTTAGCAGCTACAGCTTCAGATGATGTCAAAGATAATGTTTATAATGTAGCAGTAGGCGATCGAACTACATTAAATGATTTATACAAAGCTATTCAAGCAGCCCTGAGTGAGAGCTCAATTTTTGTTAAAAAAGATCCTACTTACAGAGATTTTAGAGCTGGTGATGTACGCCATTCTCAAGCAGATGTGAGTAAGGCTAAGAACAATTTAGGCTACGAGCCAGAATTCAAAATATCGCAAGGTATAAGTAAAGCAATGCCTTGGTATAAAGAGTTTTTAGGTAAAAAATAATATGAAAATACTTGTAACTGGTGGTGCAGGATTTATTGGTTCTGCTGTTATCCGTCATATCATTGAGAATACAAGTGATCTGGTTATCAACCTAGATAAGCTTACTTATGCCGGTAATTTAGAATCACTCAGGCCTATAGATAACAATCCTCGTTATACATTTGAGCAGGCTGACATTTGTAACCGTGAAGAATTAGATCGTATTTTAAAAAAGTATCAGCCTGACGCCGTTATGCACTTAGCTGCTGAGAGTCATGTCGACCGCTCAATTACTGGACCTGCGGAATTTATTCAAACCAATATTGTAGGCACGTATAATTTATTAGAAGCCGCTCGCGAATATTGGAATACATTAACTGATACAGCTAAAAATGTATTTAGGTTCCACCATATATCTACCGATGAAGTATATGGTGATTTACCGCATCCTGATGAACAAGAAAATAATGCGCAGAGTAAAACGCTACCTTTGTTTACCGAAAAAACAGCTTACGCACCGAGTAGCCCATATTCCGCGAGCAAAGCGTCAAGCGATCATTTAGTGCGTGCTTGGCTGCGTACTTATGGTTTACCTACCATAATTACAAATTGCTCAAATAATTATGGCCCTTACCATTTCCCTGAAAAACTAATTCCTCTGGTTATTCTTAATGCACTTGAGGGGAAAGAGCTGCCAATTTATGGTAAAGGCGACCAAATTCGTGATTGGCTTTATGTAGAAGATCATGCACGTGCACTATATAAAGTAGTAACTGAAGGTAAAGTTGGCGAAACATATAATATTGGCGGACATAACGAAAAGCAAAATATTGAAGTAGTAAAAACCATTTGCAGTATTCTAGATGAGTTGGTGCCAAAAAAGTCGAGTTATGCCGAACAAATAACATTTGTTAATGATAGGCCAGGGCACGATCGCCGATACGCTATAGATGCATCAAAGATGAGTGAAGAGCTTAACTGGCAGCCTGTTGAAACTTTCGAAACAGGGCTTCGCAAAACGGTTCAGTGGTATTTAGATAACCAAACATGGTGTAAAAATGTGCAAGATGGTTCATACAAGCGCGAGCGCTTAGGTGAACTAAACACACGTGTAGAAGGAGAGTAGTATGAAAGGGATTATCCTCGCGGGCGGCTCGGGCACTCGTCTTTACCCTATTACAATGGGGGTATCAAAGCAGTTATTACCAATTTATGATAAGCCAATGATTTATTATCCACTGTCGGTATTAATGCTAGCTGGAATTAGAGAAGTGCTTATTATTACTACTCCAGAAGATAGCGACTCATTTAAGCGTTTACTGGGTGATGGTTCACAATTTGGTATTGAGCTTAGCTATACAGTACAGCCAAGCCCCGATGGCTTAGCGCAGGCTTTTATTTTAGGCGAAGACTTTATTGGAAATGACGATGTATGTTTAGTATTGGGTGATAATATTTTTTATGGCCAAGGTTTTACACCTAAATTAAAACAGGCTGTAGAGAATGCTAAAAGTGGAAAAGATGCAACAGTATTTGGTTACCAAGTTAAAGATCCTGAGCGATTTGGTGTAGTCGAATTTAATGAGCAACAAAAAGCAATTTCAATTGAAGAGAAGCCAGTTAAGCCAAAGTCACACTTTGCAGTAACAGGCCTTTATTTTTATGATAATTCCGTAGTTGAACTAGCGAAACAAGTTGAGCCTTCAGCGCGTGGTGAGCTTGAAATTACCTGCCTTAACGAAATTTATTTAGAGCAAGGTAAACTAAATGTTGAGATACTTGGTCGTGGGTTTGCTTGGTTAGATACAGGCACGCACGAAAGCTTGCTTGAAGCCGCACAATTTGTAGAAACTATAGAAAAACGCCAAGGCTATAAAATCGCATGCTTGGAAGAAATTGCATTTAATTATGGCTGGTTAAGTAAGCAAGAGCTTGAAGTACTAGCAAAACCATTTTTAAAAAATAGTTATGGCCAATACCTAATGCAATTGATAAAAGATTAAATAATGATAGCACTTAATAAACCACTAACCCCAGACTTAACTAAGTTGACTGCTTATTTAGCGCAAGTCAATGAGAGTGGCTGGTACACTAATTTTGGTCCATTACATGAGCAACTCACGAAGCGTCTAGAGGCGTATCTAGGTGTTGAAAACTTATTGCTAGTCTCTAATGGTACTATCGCAATTCAAGTCGCTTGTAAAGCATTAAATATTAATTCAGCTATTACAACTCCTTTTACTTTTGTAGCAACGACTAGCTCATTATTGTGGCAAGGCATTGACACAGCATTCAGTGATATTGATATGCACAGCTATAACTTATGCCCAATAGCACTTGATAAAGCGCTCGCAAAAGATAATAACTACGATGGCGTAGTTGCAACTCATGTCTATGGTAACCCATGTAATGTTCACGATATAGCTGACGTCGCCAATAAGTATAATAAAAAAGTAATTTACGATGCGGCACATGCTTTTGATGTGAAAATAGCTGGGCAATCAGTGCTTAATTATGGTGATGCAAGCACGTTAAGTTTTCATGCTACTAAGGTTTTCCATACGGTTGAAGGTGGCGCTATTATTTTCAAATGTAAGGCTGATTTTGATAAAGCTAAGCAACTGATCAATTTTGGTATACAAGCTGATGGAACACTTGGCGCGGCAGGTATCAATGCCAAACTTAACGAATACCAATGTGCTGTAGGTTTAACATTACTTGATGATATTGAAAGTGTTATAAAGCATCGAACAGCACTATTTGATAACTACACAAATCAGTTGAAAAATGTGGTTGAATTACCACAATGGCATTCGCAAGCAAGCCTCAATGGTGCTTATATGCCTATATACATCGCGGATGCACAAAAGCAGAAAGATGTAATGCAAGCTCTGGCTAAAAATGATATTCAATGCCGTCGCTATTTTACACCCTCACTTGATCTAGCCTATAGCAAACAAAAAAGCTTTGGTTGCGGCAACAGTCAAAAGGTAGCAGGCGGGATCATTTGTTTACCATTGCATAACTCTATGAGCGCTGAAGATGTGTTAACCGTCACTAACGTTATTAAGGAAATACTATGAGCTTTGCTGTAATGCAGCCTTATTTATTCCCTTATTTAGGTTATTATCAATTGGTCAATGCTGTAGATAAATTTGTTTTTTATGACGATGTAACCTTTATAAAAGGAGGCTATATAAATCGGAATAACATTCTATCAAATGGTAAAGCTCAGCGTTTTACTATCCCGGTGCCTGGCATGTCATCAAATACATTAATTAATGAACTAAGCTTTGATAAAAATATAAAAAAAATACTTAAAACAATTGAACAAAGTTATAAAAAAGCCCCTTACTTTGAGCATGTTTTTCCACTTATTAAATCCGTATTGAATAATGAAAACAGACGTGTGGATCATCTTTGTGCGAAGAGTATTTCAGTCGTGTTTGATTATTTAGGTATTAGTAAAGACTTTTATTATTCAAGTGAACTCGAGTATAACCGTGATTTATCTGCTGCCGATAAGTTGATAGCTATGGCTGGTATTTTAAAATCAAATGATTACATAAATAGCCCTGGTGGAAAATCGCTTTATGATAAAGAGTATTTTCTTGAAAAAGAAATATGTTTATCGTTTATCGAAACTGAAAAATATGAATACTCACAGAATAATGACGAATTTATTCCTCATTTATCGATTATAGATGTATTGATGTGGAATAACAAAATACAAGTCGTTGAGCTATTAGATAAATTTAAGTTGGTCTAACTGATGGCTATTGGTGGGTATAATCAATTACCATTAATCAGTTTAGATACACAATTAGGGGCTGATGCCTATCAATTTCAATCAGCTCGAGCAGCTTTATACGCGTACTTAAATGCCGCGAAAATTAAAACGCTGTATGTACCAAATTATATTTGCGATAGCATTTTTCCAGCACTTAAGTCATTAACTATTGAGGTTAAGTTTTATTCGGTTAATGAGCAGTTACTTCCTGAAAGTTGTCCAAAGCAAATAAATAAAAGCAACAGTAGAATACTTTTAGTGAATTATTTTGGTTTGTTGAATGAGCAAATCAAAACGTTAACTGCAGTATCTCCTGAGTTATTTATTGTTGATAATTCACAAGCTTTGTTTAGTGAGCACATAGAAGGTACAACAAGTATTTACTCGCCTCGTAAATTTTTAGGCATCCCCGATGGTGGGCTGCTGAGAACAGAGATAAAAATTAATATGCCAGAAGCTCTATATGATGCTAGCGAAAATGTTGGGCATTTGTTACTCCGTGCTGCAGGTGATGTGCAAGCAGGGTACGTGCGGTTTTTAGCCGCGGAGCAGGCGCTTGAATGCTTTATACCAAAAAAGATATCAGTAATATCGGCTCACCTAATTAAATGCGCAGACATAAACGCAATTAAAGAGAAACGACGACGTAACTATAAAATTTTATATAATGAATTTAAATCAATAAATCAGTTAAATCTTCCTGTAGATGAGCATGTACCACTTTGTTACCCACTAAAAATTAGTTTCAATGTTGCTAGTATTTGTAAAGAACTTGTTAGTAGTGCTGTTTATTTACCTAGATACTGGTGTAGTTATCATAGCGGTAGTGTAGGGAAAGATATGTTTGAAAACACTTTATTTTTACCTGTTGACGAACGTATTAGCACAACTAAATTACTGCAGCTGGTTAAATTAATTAGAAACAAGCTATAAGTTTAAAATGCTTATTAAAAGAGATATATGATGAAAGAGATTTTTTTAAGAGAATTATCTATAGCAGATATAGAAATTTTAAATGAATGGCGAAATACAAAAAAAACTGTTGATTACTTAGGTGCAAATTTTCGCTATGTGGATATGGCTATAGATAAAAAGTGGTTTGAAAATTATCAGAATAATAGGGCAAATAACGTTCGGTTAGCTATCTGCTGCCAAGAAACTAATCAGTTATTAGGTGCTGTTTATTTGCTTAATATAGATTGGCTTAACCGTAATACGGAGTTTGCAATTTGGTTAGGTGATGAAAGTATTAGAGGACAAGGGGTTGGAGAGCGTGCTACGACACTTGCTTTAGAGCATGCATTTTTAGATTTAAATTTACATAGGGTATATCTAACTGTATTAGAAAAAAATCTAGCAGCAATAGGGTTATATAATAAGATAGGCTTCAAAAAAGAAGGCACTTTAGTGGACGCAGTTTACAAAAATGGGAAATATATCAACATGACGTCAATGGCTATAATTAAGAAAAGTAATTAAGCGATACTATGTCATTGAAGAAAAATATAATAGCAAATTATGTCAGTCAAATATATGTAACTGCTATAGGAATATTAATACTACCTTACTATATAGAGTACATGGGAGCGGAGGCCTATGGATTAGTTGGCTTTTTTGTACTGTTGCAAGCTTGGTTTAACTTGCTTGACTTAGGTTTAACACCCACAATTAGCAGAGAAACAGCTCGTTTTAAATCAGGAGCTACAACACCTTTAGGATTTCGTCAAATATATAGAGCGTTGAATGTTATATTTTTTATTATTGCGCTAGTTGGGGGGCTTTCTTTATATTTGTTATCAGAAGTAGTTGCCAGAAGGTGGTTGAATTTCGATAGCCTAGACATGAATAATGTAATTTTCTCCGTAAAGATAATGGCACTTACAGTAGCATTTAGGTGGCTTTGTGGTCTTTACAGAGGGGTGATAACTGGGAGTGAGAGCCTTGTATGGCTTAGCTACTTTAATATAGTTATGGCTACATTAAGATCTTTAGGTGTATTTGTTGTAATGTTTGAATTTGGATTTACAATTTTTACCTTTTTTGTCTATCAGTTAATAATAGCGTTTGTAGAAACCTCAGTGCTTTTTAACAAGTCGCGTACGTTATTACCCCCTATAAACTCTAACCTAGAAGCAATTGGCTGGTCTTTAAAGCCACTATTACCTGTATTAAAATTTTCAATGACTATCGCTTTTACTGCTTCTATCTGGGTATTGGTTACTCAAACAGATAAGTTGGTGCTTTCAAATGTATTGCCATTAGCTGAGTATGGTTATTTCACTTTAGCGGTTTTGGTTGCTGGCGGCATTATGATAATAAGCGGTCCAATTAGTAATGCTGTATTACCTAGAATGACATCATTATTTGCTCAGAACAAAAATATTGAAATGCTAAACGTGTATCACAGCGCAACTCAATTGGTTGCAATCATTGGTGGTGCCGCAGCAATCACTATCTTCTTTAGTGCTGAAAGCTTGCTATTTGCATGGACTGGAGATAAACATTTGTCTGAAGCAGTAGCTCCTATATTACGTCTGTATGTTATAGGGAACAGCTTTTTAATAATTACTTCGTTTCCTTATTATCTTCAATATGCAAAGGGTAATTTGAAATATCATTTATATGGTAACTTTATATTTGCGGGTATTTTACTTCCAGCTATAGTACTAGCCGCTAAGTATTATGGGGCAGTGGGGGCAGGCTATACTTGGGTTATTATAAACCTTTTATTTTTAACGTTTTGGGTGGGATTTATTCATTATAAAATTGAACCTGGTTTACATCTCAAGTGGCTATTTAATAATGTTATACTTGTGTGTATTCCAGCAGTATGTGTAGGTTATATTACTCATCATATAGTATTTGAACCTGTGACTAGATTAGATAACTTTTATGTAGTTATAAGTACTGGTATGCCTGTTTTTTTAACTTCTTTATTCTTTTCTCCTATAGCAAGAAAGATTTTAGGTGAAAAATATTTCAATAAGGTAATGTCTTGACCCAAAATCGTAAAATAAAAGTTTCTGTTTGTGTTGTCACTTATAACCAAGAAAAATATATCCGTGATTGCCTAGAAAGCATAGTGAATCAAAGTACTAATTTTAATTTTGAAGTAATTGTCAGTGATGACTGTTCTACTGATCGTACGGCTGAAATCATTCAAGAGTATGCTGATAAATATGCGTTTGTTAGACCTGTTTTACGAAGAGTAAATGTAGGGGCGGGCGCCAACTACTTTGATGCACATAATTTAGCTATTGGTGAATATGTTAGTCATTGTGATGGTGATGATCTGTTTTTGCCAGGCAAACTCCAAAAACAAGCTGATCTACTTGATGAAAAACCCTTTATTTCGATGACAACTCATGCTGTTAAAGTTATAGATAGTCAAGAAGTGATTGGGGCAGATCCCAAGTTACCTATAATAGCGAGCGTTGAGCAATTAGTATCTCTTGGGACATACTTTGTGCATAGTAGTGTTATGTATCGATACAAATGTAGAAAAAAATACCCTGAAGGATTTGAGGCTGTAGATTTCTATGTTTATATTGATACAGCAATTAATGGTCCTATTTATTTAGATAAATCAGTGCTTGGTTGTTATCGTAAACATGGTGGTGGTGTATCATCAAATCCTGTTTATAGATCAGCGATAGAAGACTTTTATCTTGATGCCTATAATTTAGCCCTTAGCTTGGGGGTAAATAAAGCAATAGTAAAAAAAGCGCAAGTACACAAAAAGCTAACTACATCTCTAAATTGTTGTTTTATTGGTGAATATTTCGGTTTCAAAAAGTGGATTGAACTTTCGGCTGAAGAATATAAATATGCAACTTGGTCACACAAATTCTTGCATTTTACGAGGCATTTTCCTTTAATTTTTTGTGTTTTATATTTAATAAAAAAAATAAAAAAATAATTTAGTAGAGACTTTTACATGTGTGGTTTTGCCGGTTTTATAAGTATAAAGAAGACTATAGATTTTGGAGCGGAATCTGTAGTTAGGGATATGTTAAGTAAAATTAATCATCGTGGTCCAGATGACTCTGGTACTTGGATTGAGGATGGCGTTGTTTTTGGGCATCAACGTTTGTCTATTCATGATCTATCTCCGCTAGGTCATCAGCCTATGCACTCCTATTCGAATCGGTTTGTTGTTGTATTTAATGGCGAGATTTATAATTTCTTAGAGCTTAAAGAAGAGCTTGTAGCATTGGGAAGTGTGTTTAAAAGTGAATCTGATACGGAAGTATTACTAGCATGTATTGAAAAGTGGGGAGTAGAAGCCTCTCTTAAGAAGTTTACAGGCATGTTTGCTTTTGCTTTATGGGATAAAGAAAATAAACAATTATATTTAGCTCGCGATCGCATGGGTGAAAAGCCTCTTTATTATTCGATTCTACCGAGTGGTATTGTTTTTGGTTCGCAATTAGGCAGCTTAACCCAGCACCCTCTTTTTGATAAAGAACTAGATAGGAATGCCATTGGGTTATATTTAAGACATGGTTATATTCCTGCACCATTTAGTGTTTATAAAAATACTAAAAAATTAATGCCAGGTAACTTTTTAGTTATTGATATTAGAGGTAATGAAGTAATAACTAGTCCAACAGCCGCATATTGGTCATTTAAAAACGTGTGTGAAACATATAAAAATAAAGACAGAATAAATGATCCAAAATTAGCATTAAGTGAACTAGATGTATTAATCAATAAAAGTATAAAACAACAATCTCAAGCAGATGTGCCTTTAGGGGCGTTTTTATCTGGCGGAATCGACTCGTCTTTAATTACTTCTTATATGCAAGCTCAGTCCTCTAAACCAATTAATACTTTCACAATAGGTTTCAAAGATCCTAAGTATAATGAAGCTAAATTTGCTAAAGAAATAGCAAACCATTTAGGTACAAATCATACAGAGCATTATATAGACCAGTCTGATTTGTTATCAGTAGTTCCCAAACTCCCACTTGTTTATGATGAACCCTTCGCAGATTCATCGCAGTTACCTACATATATAGTAGGAGCTTTAGCAAAACAAAAAGTAACAGTGGCGTTATCTGGTGATGGTGGTGATGAATTATTTTGTGGTTATAGCCGCTATGAAAGAACTTACCAGCGCTGGAATAAGGTTAGCAAAATTCCAGAGCCAGTCCGTGGCTTAATAAATAGTACAAGTAAACATATTAATGTTTTAAATAATGTTCATAACTTTAAAGCTATGGGTAAAAGCACCCATGAATTAATAAGAAGTTTGGACTATTTAGGTTGTGCTGATTTTAATTCTTTCTATAAGCGCTCTGTATCCACTCTTATGAATGTAGAATCTCTTGTAAAAGGTGCTTCACCTATTTTATCTGCCTATGATGAGCAAGCTGGGTATGATTTATATAATCACATGATGAATGCTGATTCTATGCAATATTTACCAGATGATATTTTAGTAAAAGTTGATCGAGCTTTTATGGGCTCAAGCCTAGAAGGACGCATTCCTTTACTTGATCATAATATTGTTGAATTTTCAAAAAAAATCCCTGTAGATATTCATAGGTTTGATGGAAAGGGTAAATACTTATTGAGAGAACTTCTCTACAAAAAAGTACCTAAAAAATTGATTGAGCGTCCTAAAATGGGGTTTGCTATTCCGCTTGATGATTGGCTAAGAGGTAGTTTGAATGACTGGGCTAACAATTTACTTTGCCCATCAAGATTAAAGCGAGATGATATTTTTGATGTCAATTTTGTTACTAAAATGTGGGAACAGCATCAAAGTAAAGTCAATAACTGGGGAACGTTACTTTGGTCAATTTTAATGTTTAATGCTTGGTTAGATGAACAATGAAACTACCAAAGCTAACAATTAAAACATCTCAAGAAGGCTTTTTGTTTCGGTCTTTATTGCTAGTTTTAACATTTTCCTATTTATTTCAATTAAAGTTTTTAAAATTTGAGTGGATGCCAGCTACACGTTTCGTTTTTTTACTATGTACTTTAGCTATTGGCATAAAATTACTTTATTTTTTTAAAAAAGATATTGAAAAAAATATAATTTTTTATTTTTTTCAATTCTCAGTTTTCTTGTATGTTATTTTTCAAGCTATTCTTTTACCTACAGATTTTGGGATGTTGAGTAAAATAATAGTGTTTTTAGTTTTTACTCTTTATATGGCAGCCGCAGCATCATTTTTTTTTAATGATGTACGGCACTTCTTAAAAGTAATTATGATTTGCTGTTGTATACAATCGGTAATGATATTTATTTCTTTTATATTTCCTGCATACAGAGATTGGCTTTCAACTATTATGGTTGAGGGCGGCAACATCCCCTTCACTGATCCATTTAGGGTGCCAGGTTTTTCTACAGGATCTGGTGCAAGTTTAGCGTTAACCATATCAGCGGGCGTTTTTGCTTCTATGGCACTTTATTGGCGTTCAACAATGTTAAGGCGAAAAATATTATACTTGTTTGTATCTTTAATTATGAGTGCATCTTGCATTTTGGTAGGTAAATTAGGTTTATTTCTTAGTTTTTTTTATATTTTTATTTTCTTTATAATATCTTCGAGTAATTTCAAACACACACTCTTTATAGTCTTTATATTTTTAATTAGTTTATTTACTTTATATCTTGGCTCAGAGGTTGATTGGGAGGCGATAGCATATCCATTAGAGCGTTCTTTTTCGATCTTCTTAAAGGGTGAAGATGCAACCGCTGGGGCATTAGCTAAAATGCCTATTCCTGCTCTTGAAATAAAAACCATTATAGGCACAGGTTTGGCAGCTAAAGCTAATGGCCTAAATGCCTCTGGCAGTGATATAGGCTATGTTCAAACTTATTATGGTTTTGGGTTAGTCATTTCTATATTATTTTACGGTAGTTTCTTTTTTTACTTAGTACGTAATATTTTAAAGTTAGATAACTCTGGCAACAAACTGTTGTGTATCGTTTTTTTTATGCCCTTATTTATAATCGAGTTCAAAGAACCATTTATCACTAAAATTATTTATCCAATAATGTTACTAATTTTAATCTTCTTATCACAAAAAGAAATGGGAATGAAAAATGCTCAAAGATGACTTGCGACGTACTTATGAGTTAGTTCAAGGCGGTCGATTGAAGAAAATAATAGGCTGCTATAGGACTCCTGGTTGTCACGCAATCGTAACGTATCGATATGGACAATGGGTTGCTAAGCAAAATATATTAATTCGTATCTTTTTAGAGCCATGGTATTTTTTTCAGTATCATCGTATGCGCAGTAAGTGGGGAATTGAGATACCTCGGGTTGCAAATATAGATACAGGCCTTTATATCGGGCATCATGGAGGGATTGTCGTTTCTAGCCAAACAAAGATAGGTAAAAATGTTAATCTATCGCAAGGTGTTACAATCGGAATTTCTGGGAAAGGAGATAGACGAGGAGTTCCAGTCATTGGAAATAATGTTTATATTGCCCCAGGAGCAAAAGTGTTTGGGAAGATAACGATAGGAAATAATGTGTCTATTGGCGCTAACGCTGTCGTTAATCAAGATATTCCAGATAATTCTATTGTAGTTCTATCGCCAGGTTGTGTTGTTTTAGATAAAAAATAAGTTTAATAATGAAAAAAAGTATTCCTATTCTCTTGGTTATCGACCATTTTGGCTCCGGCGGTGCACAAAGGCAAATTGTTAATATTGCTAACGGATTGATTGCAGCAGGTGAAGATGTTCATATATTTATATACTATCCTGAGTTTACACATCACAGAGCTAACTTAGATAATCGAGTCATGGTTCATGAGGCAGTCAAATCCAATAAATTTGGTTTTTCTGTGGTATTTAAATTGATTGGTTTATTATATAAATACAATTATAAAAGTGCTCTTGTTTTTTTAAACACGCCTGCATTTTATTTGGAGCTAGCGAGTTTATTTTATGTGAAAAAAATTACACTTACTTATTCCGAAAGAACCTCTCTTGAGCTAATGCCAACAAGTTTTTTAAGTAAAATAAGATACAAATTTCATGGCGTATGTAAAAACATCACTTCAAATTCAATTGTTCAATCTGAGAAATTAAAGTTAGTTCATGTTAACAAAAATGTTGTTTATATCCCCAATGCTATACCAGAGCCTTTTTTTGACATTGAAATCAATCCTAAAGCCATTGAGGAGCGGATATTCACTGTTGTAGCGCATACTACGCCATTTAAAAATTTTAGATATGTTGCAGAAGCACTTGTTTTATACAAAACAAATTTTTCGTCTCCAGTGCCAAAAATATACTGGTATGGTCGAATTATAAAATCGAATGAATTTGACTTAGTTGAAAGGTTATTACATGAGCATGACTTAACTGATAATTTGGTTTTCTTCGGTTCTGCGGAGAATATTCCTCATGTATTAGAGAATTCATTCATGCTGATTCATCCTTCTAAATTTGAATCGTCGTCTAACTCAGTTGCAGAAGCTCTAGCAACAGGAACTCCAACGATACTTGGTAATATTTCTGATCATGAAATTATTTTAAAAGACTCCTCAGCCGGTTTTTTAGTTGATTTAGAAAAGCCTATTGAGTTATCACATTGCTTAGAAACCGTTTCGAAAATCACTTCTGTTGAATATCAAAAGTTATGTCTAAATGCCAAAAGCTATGCAGTTAAAAATTTCAAATCGGATTCAGTGCTTGAAAAATATTCGGAACTGCTCTCTAAATAATGTCATTAATTTTAATGTAAGTACCTTTAATAAACTGTTTTAAATGCGGGAGTTAATAAATAAAATGAGAGTTTCTACGGGTGGTTTTTTTTATAAACTATTAGGGGTGATTAGATTTCTTTTGATATATCTTTTTTATATCTCTAAAAAAATAGCTCCGATCGGAATTATTGGTCGAGGTAACTTGCTATATTTTAAAGGTGATATTCGCATTGGTAGAAGATTGATAACGGGAAAAAATGTAGACCTGATTAGCGAAGGTATATTAGATATTGGAGAAAATGTTTCGATTGGTGACTATTCAAGGGTTGTTTCTAAAGACCGTATAAAAATAGGGTCTAATGTCATGCTTGCGCGTTTTGTAAGTATTCTAGATCATGACCACGATTATACAGTAATAAATAAAGAAATTAAGTTTGATGGATATACTACAAATTCAATTGAGATTGGGGATAATGTTTGGATTGGTGACAAAGTAACAATATTAAAAGGAATTAAAATTGGCAGTAATGTAATTATTGCTGCTAACTCTGTTGTAACAAAATCAATACCGGATAACTGTATCGTCGCGGGCATTCCAGCCGTAATAAAGAGATCTATTTAACAATGAAAAAAGAAATTATTCTATTTGGTCCTCAACTATACTTTAAAAATGCCAGTTATGGTGGTGGTAGCGGTGGTTATACTCGAAATATGGAAACTTATCTTGAGGAGTTTACTTCAGATGAATTTACACTATCACCTTGCTTCCATACTGTACGTTCTACAATGAAATCAGTTTCTAATATTTTTTTCATTAGATTATTAATTGATATGAAAAGATTTTTGTTTTCTATTTTCAAAAATAAAAAAAAATTAGCTGCAGTACATATTTTAGCTCAGTATAGAAATGCCACTCCAAGGGAATTCATTATTAGTTTAATGTGCGTGGTTTTTAACATTCCTTACTTGTATGAAGTTAAAGCGGGACAGTTTGATACTTGGTACCATGATACAAATAAAATTAATAAATTGATGATTAAGTTTATCATTTCTAAATCTAGCTTAGTACTATGTGAAGGTAAAAGGTACATACCGTTTATAGAGCTATTCTTTAATAAACAATCTTTCTATTGGCCTAACTTTGTACCGAGTAAAGAAATCCCTATTGAATTCAATTCAACTTCTTATATCTTAAATGAACCACTCAAAATTTGTTTTATAGGCTATTGCTATGAAGGAAAAGGGGTTTTTGATTTAGTATCAAGCGCAGATAAGTTTCAAAGAGAGAATAATGTTGTAGTTGAGTTAAACATTGTTGGTCATGAAAGTGATGAGTTTAAAGCATTTATCGAAAGTTCAAATTTGATAATTAATTTGATTCGACATGGTAAGCAAGAGCACAGTCAAGTGTTAAATATCCTTAAGTCTTCTCATTTATTCTGTCTTCCAACAAGGCACTTGGGGGAAGGGCATAATAATTCTGTTAATGAAGCAATGATGTGCCACAAACCTATAGTTTGTACTAAAAATGGTTTTTTACCTGATATTTTAGCTCCTGGAAAAGCTATTTTTATAGAAGATCATGGTAATATTGAAAAAGCTTTAAAATACTTCATATCGGAGCCTGATAATATTAATAAGATGACTAATGATGCTCATAATTTCTTCTTGGAGCAACTGCATAGTGAAAAAGTGATACCTGTTTTATGCGATTACTATAAAGGAATGACTGAAAAATGAAGCAAATTTTGCAAGATATGGCAAAAGGCGGCTCAACTATAGTTGAAGCTCCTGCTCCTCAGGCAACAAAAAATAATGTAGTGATAAACACTACAACTACGCTCATATCTGCAGGTACTGAGAGAATGCTCGTTGATTTTGGTAAAGCTAACCTAATTGATAAAGCACGTGCCCAGCCTGATAAAGTTAAGATGGTGCTTGAAAAAGTACAAACGGATGGTTTGATGACTACAGTTGATGCTGTGAAGTCAAAGCTTGCTCAGCCATTACCGTTGGGTTACTGCAATGTAGGTGTAGTTGAAAGCGCAGGAAAAGGTGTTGAGAGTTTTAAAGTTGGTGACCGAGTGGTATCTAATGGCCCACATGCTGATGTGGTGCGTGTTGCTAAAAATCTAGTTGCGAAAATACCTTATAACGTTAGTGATGAAGAAGCTGCATTTACAGTTGTTGCCAGTATAGGCTTGCAAGGTATCCGGTTAGCTAACCCAACAATGGGTGAGTGTTTTGTTGTTACAGGTGTTGGCCTAATTGGTTTATTAACTGTACAAATGCTACGTGCCCAAGGTTGCCGCGTACTAGCAATCGACTTTGACCAATCAAAGCTTGATTTAGCTAAGCAGTTTGGCGCAGAAATTTGCAACCCCGGTAAAGGTGAAGACCCCGTCGCTGCAGGGATGGCATTTAGTCGCGGGGTTGGCGTAGATGGTGTAATTATTACAGCCTCAACTAAATCAAACGACCCCGTAACTCAAGCAGCTAGAATGAGTCGTAAACGTGGCCGTATTATTTTAGTGGGGGTAATTGGCCTTGAACTAAGTCGTGCTGACTTTTATGAAAAAGAGCTGACTTTTCAGGTTTCATGTTCTTATGGCCCTGGCCGCTATGACCCTAGTTACGAAGAGCAAGGTAATGATTACCCACTAGCATTTGTGCGCTGGACCGAGCAACGTAACTTTGAAGCAATACTTGATATGATGTCGGGTGGCCAAATTGATGTAAAACCACTAATTACGCATCGATTTAAATTTGAGAATTCAAGTGATGCTTATGACTTACTAACAACAGATAAAAGTGCTTTAGGTATTTTATTGCAGTTTCAATCTGATTCAGCAAGTCGTCATGAAAGAATCATAAATTTAAAAGCAGCACCTGAGTATCAACCCGATGATGCTATAGTCGGCTTTATTGGTGCTGGCAACTATGCATCACGTATGTTGATCCCAGCCTTTAAAAAAGCGGGTGCGCAATTTCATAGTATTTCTACTTCTGGTGGCATTAATGGTGTAATTCATGGTGAGAAAGCAGGCTTTACCGAGGCAACCACTGATACACAGACTATGATCGAAAACCCGAGTATTAATACTATTGCTATTGTTACTCAGCATAATAGCCATGCATATTTTGTTCAACAAGCGCTTAAGGCAGGCAAAAACGTATTTGTAGAAAAACCGTTAGCAATAAGTCATGAAGAGTTAGCCGAAGTTAAGATTGCTTATGATGAGGCTATCAAAGCCGAAAAAGCACCTAAGCTGATGGTTGGTTTTAATCGCCGCTTTGCTCCTCAAATACAAAAAATGAAGGAACTGTTAGCACCGATTAAAGAGCCTAAATCATTCATTATGACCATGAATGCTGGGAGTATTCCAGCCGATCATTGGACACAAAAAAATAATGTAGGTGGCGGACGTATCATTGGAGAAGCTTGTCATTTTATCGATTTAATGCGTTATTTAGCTGATAGTGAAATTGTAAGTGTTCAAGCTCGTAGAATGGGTGACACCAACGCAGTTGATATAACAGAAGATAAAGCGGCAATTATTCTTGGCTTTGCTGATGGATCATTTGGAACTATTCATTATTTAGCAAATGGTGCTGCTAGCTTTCCAAAAGAAAGAATCGAAGTGTTTGCAGCGGGTGGAACATTGCAGTTGGATAACTTTATAAAACTTAAAGGTTTTGGCTGGAAAGGGTTTAAGAAGCTTAATTTATGGAAACAAGATAAAGGCCAAACAGCTTGCTCGGCAGCCTTCATTGATTCTATAAAGAAAGGCATCACAGCACCAATAGCGGCAGATGAGTTATTTGAAGTTGCTAAGATAACCATTGATGTTGCAGAGCAGTTGCGCATACAAAAATGAATTTAATCAAAGTTAAAACAGCACTCGGATTAGGTTTACCAAACCTAGCTCGGGTGTTTGTGTATCAGTTAGGTATAAAAACTGGGGTTAATAAAGTAAAAAGTATCACCAGCAAAATTAAGCCTGGAGTTTTTTTTACCCCTTACACCGGTTCAATATCAAAAAAACAATTTAATACCCAGTGGAGCGATAAACATGCTTACTTTGGAGTTGAAAAAGCTGATTCAGCGATCCCTAATTGGCATAAAAGTTGTTTAACTAGTAAGTTATCGCCTTCTGATAAGCCTTGGTATTTAATAGGTGATTTTAGTCACCAATTAGGTGATATCAAAGGCGTTTGGGAAGCATCACGTTTTGATTGGGTTGTTTGCTTTGCTCAACAAGTAGCGACTGGAGATGAAAGTGCTTTTAGAAAAATAAATTCATGGTTAATTGACTGGATAAAAAGTAATCCTACCTATAACGGGGTTAATTGGAAATGTGGTCAAGAGGCATCAATAAGAGTGATGCATTTAGCGTTGGCTTCATTGTTATTAAAACAAACTAAAGATACGACCCCCGCATTATTAAGCTTGATAAAGGCGCATTTAAAAAGAATATCACCGACAATTATGTATGCGATTGCGCAAGATAATAATCATGGTACTTCTGAAGCTGCAGCGCTTTATATTGGTGGATCATGGCTTGTTCTAAATGGTGATGATGAAGGTATTAAATGGCAGAAACAAGGTCTAAAGTGGCTTGAAAATAGGGCAGATAAGTTAATAGAAGACGATGGCAGTTTTAGTCAGTACTCAGTGACTTACCATCGAGTCATGCTCGATACTTATTGTTTGGTTGAAGTATGGCGCCAAAAGCATAGCTTACCTCCCTTTAGTGCTGGTTTATATGCAAAGTTAAAAGCAGCTACTGATTGGCTTTTTTATTTTACAATTGTTGAAAGTGGTGATTCACCAAACTTAGGAGCTAATGATGGTGCGCGTTTAATTCCTTTGTCAAACAGTGACTATAGAGATTTTAGACCAAGCGTTCAGCTTGCTAGCGCCTTGTTTAAAAAGCAGAAAGCTTATAAAAATAATGGAAGCTATAACCTCCCTTTGTACTGGCTTGAGTTAGTCGTACCAACTTCACTTGTTTCTTCAAAAAAACATAAAGATTTTAGTAATGGCGGTTATGCTTATTTAGCATTTGAGCAAGCTGAACTGTTTTTTAACTACCCTAAATTTAAGTTTAGGCCAAGCCAATGTGACGCTTTACACGTCGACTTTTGGTTAAATGGGCAAAATATATTTCGAGACGGTGGAACATTTAGTTATAATGCTGGGCAGAAATATATTGATTATTATGGTGGAGTAAAGAGCCATAATACAATTGAGTTTGATAATCATGAACAAATGCCTCGGATAAGTCGTTTTTTATTGGGCGATTGGTTAAAAACATCAATAAAGAAAGACTTAGTAGCTTCAACTGATAAACAAGAAATTACTGCTGGTTACAAAGACCGCTTTGGTTGTACGCATTCACGAACTATTGAATTAAAGCCATCTACACTAACGATTCGGGATAGTGTTAGTGGTTTTAGGGAAAAAGCAGTGCTTAGATTTAGGCTTATACCTGCAGAATGGCAGCTTGTGGGTAATGTTCTAAAAAGTAAGCTTTGCACAATTAGTTTTTCAGCAGACATAGACTTTAAGCGTATTGATTTAACTGTTGGCTTTGAGTCCCGCTATTACTATCAAGAATCTGAAATTCCAGTGCTAGAAATTGAAATCAATGAACCTGGAATCATCATTACGGAAGTAAATTTTTAATTATGAATGTTTTATATTTTCATCAACACTTCTCCACACCGAATGGATCGACAGGTATTCGTTCTTATGAAATGGCACAGCGATTATTAAAACAAGGTAATCAGGTAACTATGGTGTGTGGTAGTTATGGTGGTGGTGAAACGGGTTTAATCTCAGATTTTATAAAAGGTCGTAGGGAAGGTATTGTTGATGGGATTCATATTGTTGAGTTTGATTTAGCTTATTCTAATACTGATGGGTTAGTAAAGCGCGCAGGTACATTTTTAAAGTTTGCAATTAAAAGTATTAGTATTGCGCTAACTTATAAGTACGATGTAGTTTTTGCAACAACTACTCCTTTAACTGCAGGAATACCTGGTATATTTGCACGTTGGCTTAGAGGCAAGCCCTTCGTCTTTGAGGTACGAGATTTATGGCCAGAATTACCAAAAGAGATGGGAGTAATTAAAAATCCATTAGTGTTAACTGCTATGTCTATACTTGAATGGTGTTCTTATCGCTCTGCTCATCGTTGTATAGGTTTATCGCCAGGTATAGTTGAGGGAATAAAAAAGCGTGGTGTAAAAGCCAGTAAAGTTGCAATAGTCCCAAATGGATGTGATTTCACAATTTTTGCAGACGATGTTGCTCCTTGGCGACCTGATGGTGTTGAAGATACTGATTTAATGGCTGTATTTACCGGTACTCACGGTTTAGCTAATGGTTTAGATGCTGCATTGAATGCAGCCAAAGAGCTAAAAATGCGCGGGCGTAATGACATTAAACTCGTTCTTGTAGGTCAAGGCAAGTTAAAAGAGGATTTGCAGGCAAGAGCTAAACGGGCAGACTTGGATAATGTCATATTTCACTCTCCAGTTAATAAAAGTAAACTTGCCGAACTTTTGAAAGGAGCTGATATTGGTTTGCAATTATTAGCTAATATCCCGGCATTTTATTATGGTACATCGCCAAATAAATTTTTTGATTACATTTCAGCTGGCTTACCTGTGCTTAATAATTATCCAGGTTGGTTAGCTGGTATGATTAAAGATAATAATTGTGGTTACGCAATTGAGCCTGATAATGCACTGGCTTTTGCTGATGCTTTAGAAAATGCGGCTGATAATAAGGAGTCTCTACCCGCAATGGGTGAAAGAGCACAAGCTTTAGCTAAGCGCGATTTTAATCGACATAACTTAGCTGATAAATGGGTAACTTGGGTAACTGGGGCTGTAAAATGAAGCGTCTCTTTGATTTTATAGTTGCTCTTTGCGCATTACTTA